>Ga0308167_1000062_pt1 | contig 258555 bp, 250 predicted proteins | sample PhyCR1_2_FD_202138 | JGI IMG/M metagenome (GOLD analysis project Ga0308167, IMG submission 202138) | Phyllosphere microbial communities from UC Gill Tract Community Farm, Albany, California, United States - DLSLRC.R1 | ecosystem: Host-associated > Plants > Phyllosphere > Unclassified | place...
ACAAGCCCTACGTGAAAACGTAGGGCTTTTTGTTTTGTCTGTTATCTGCTGTATTGCTCGAGTATGGGCAGGCGCTCTGTCCGTCTGGAATGGATGTGAACCCCGCTGGCGGCGGCCGGTGGGGGTGAGCCTCGGGATAAGACGAACAGGGCAGGACACGGTCAGGCATCAAATAAAACAACCAGCCCTACGCGCAAGCGTGGGGCTTTTTACTTTGGCAAAACCCTCTCCGCTGCAATTTTTTGGCCCCAATTACATTATTTTTTATCGCCATCACAACTATACGGTTTTCTGAACCGTGATGTTTATTTTCTTCGCCTGCTAACTCTATTGTTGTTAACTTATAAACAACAATAAAGTCACAATTAACGGCGCGATGCCATTTGGCCTGGAGAATATGCAATGACAGAAACAACCTCGGGTGTAGCAGACAACACGGCGGCGGAGGCGCACGATAAGAAACAGCGCATTTTTGCCATTGTGGGGGCTTCGTCAGGTAACCTGGTGGAGTGGTTTGACTTCTACGTTTACTCCTTCTGTTCGATTTACTTTGCTTCATCATTTTTCCCGGCAGGTAACAGCACCACCCAGTTATTGCAAACCGCCGGCATATTCGCCGCCGGTTTTTTCATGCGCCCGATCGGCGGCTGGCTGTTTGGTTATATTGCCGACAAACATGGCCGTAAGAATTCGATGATGATTTCGGTATGCATGATGTGTGCAGGATCGTTGGCGATTGCCTGTTTACCGGGCTATGCCGCGATTGGTTATTGGGCGCCGGTGTTGCTGCTGGTCGCACGGCTGTTCCAGGGGCTGTCGGTCGGAGGCGAATACGGCACCAGTGCTACCTATATGAGTGAGGTGGCGATTGCCGGTCGTCGCGGATTTTTTGCCTCTTTCCAATACGTTACTCTGATCGGCGGCCAGTTGTTGGCATTATTGGTTCTGGTGGCGCTGCAACAGGTGTTGTCTGCCGATGAATTGAAGGCCTGGGGCTGGCGCATCCCGTTTGCACTCGGCGCGGTGTTGGCGATTGTCGCGTTGTTTCTGCGCCGTGCGTTGAACGAAACCTCTGATGCTAAAACCCGTAATCATAAGGACGCGGGTTCACTAACCGGGCTGTGGAAGAATCGCCGGGCTTTCTTGATGGTATTGGGTTTTACCGCTGGCGGTTCGCTGAGTTTCTACACCTTTACCACCTATATGCAAAAATATCTGGTCAACACCGCGGGCATGGATGCCAAGCTGGCCAGCGGCATCATGACCGCCGCCTTATTTGTCTTTATGTTGCTGCAACCGGTGATTGGCGGGCTGTCTGACCGTATTGGTCGCCGCAATTCGATGCTGACTTTTGCCACCCTGGCAACGCTGCTGACGGTTCCTATCCTGTTTACGCTAAAAAGCGTCACCAATCCATACCTGGCGTTTGGCTTGATCGTCGTGGCCTTGTTGATCGTCAGTTTTTATACCGCTATCAGCGGTCTGCTTAAGGCCGAGATGTTCCCACCGGAGGTGAGGGCGCTGGGGGTGGGGCTGTCTTATGCGGTAGCCAACGCCATGTTTGGCGGCTCGGCCGAATACGTGGCGTTGTCATTGAAATCGTTTGGTATCGAAAATGCCTTCTTCTGGTATGTGTCCGGCATGTGCCTGTTGGCGTTGATAGTCTCACTGCGGCTGCATGCCAAGGGGAAAGAGATTCAGCTCTAGCTTAACGGGTGGCGTGGTAGAGACTATAGCCAGTTGCGGCGCCTGCCACGTCCCAGGCGAAGTCCTTCCAGCTCCAGCCGGAACCGCCTGCGCGACTGTCGTACAGCTCTTTGGCGGCACCAAGGCCGATGGAAAACGCCAGGCCGAAACTGCGGCTATGAGGCTCACTCCAGCCCTGGCGATCGCCATAAGCGCTGCCGGCGGCGGCAAAGGTGGCGGAGGCGATGAAATGTTGTGCCTTGTCTTTTCCCGTCCACGCGTCGTTGGCCCAATGGCTACAGCCACTGAGCAGCAACAAGGGAAGCAAAACAGTCGATCGCAGCAAATGCATTATGAAAACATCCTGTTGTCATGGCGCATAAAAAACCCCAGCCTCGGCCGGGGTCGATTACAGCAAGTATAGCCGGATTAAAGTATACGGCTTATCAATCGGTCAATGCGGATCCGACGCAAACGGCGGATTAGCTTGCGCACTTTGATCGGGTACTGCTGAATGCTTTGCAACTCTTGGAAGTGGCTCACTACGGTGGTATGGGTGCGGATGCACTCCAACTCTCTGTGGCGCTGCTCGCGCATTTCCTGCTTGGGATCGTGGATCAGGATGGCGTTTTCCAGATCGAGGCGCCAGGCGCGCGGATTCAGGTTATTGCCGGTGATTAACTGCCATTCATCATCGACCCACATGCCTTTCAGATGGTAGCTGTTATCGCCGTCTTTCCATAGGCGAACAATCAGTTGTCCGGTATCGACATAACGCTGCAAGCGCGTCAGAAAACGGCGCAGGTTGATTTCGTACAGGTATGGCAGCGCGCCGATGATCTTGAACGGTTGATCTTCCGGGATATAAAAATCGTTGGCGGTTTTGTCACCGACGATGATTTCTACCTGTTTACCCTGACGCAGCAGATAAATGATATTGCGTACCAGCAACGCCGGCAGGTTGAAGTATGGTGTGCATAGCGTCAGTTTTTGGTCGGCGCAGGCCATCAGGTGATGAATGGTTTTGTTCAACACGCTTTGCTTGCCTAAACCCACCAGTGGCGTTACCGCCAGTTCATCATTACCCGCCTTGCCACGGAAGTGGTAGCCCGCTCTGCGTAGCGCAAAGCGAAAGTTCCGTGTTTCGTTTTTGATCTCCGGGCTGCTGGGGCGATCGCAGCGATCGAGGCGTTGCACGGCCCCGGCGGTCAGTAAATGCTGTTTGATGTAATCGATCATGGTGTCGGCCAGCACGACGTTGCTAATCAGCTGGTAACGGTCGTAACGGTATTTTTCATGCTGATGCAGATACACGTCGTTAATGCTGGCACCGCTATAGATCACGGTGTCATCAATGACAAAACCCTTCAGGTGCAGTACGCCCATGGCTTCGCGGGTATTTACCGGCACGCCGTATACCGGGACCGATGCGTCAGGGTGCTGGTCTGCCATTGAACAGTACCAGTCGGCATTGGTATTGGTCGCCTCGGCGCCAATGCGCCCGCGTTGTGCGCGGTGCCAGTCGACCAGTACGCAAACTTCCAGTTCAGGACGGTTTTGCTTGGCAAGATACAGCGCGTTCAGAATATCGCGGCCGGCATCGTCGTGTTCCAGGTACAGAGCCACCAGATAAATGCGTTGCGTTGCGTTGGCGATAGCATCGAGCAGGGCGGCGCGATAATCAGACGGCGTGTATAGAGTACGGACATCGGCCACCGTCTGGGGGAGTTTTGGCAATTGTGCAAGGTGTTGTTGATGTTTGCTACGTTTAAATTTTGACAACATCACAGTGCGCTTCTTCTCTCATAATTAGATGGCCGGAACGCCACATGCATTAAAACATTAAAATAAATAATCGGGCGATAATACCACTAGTTGCCTCGATTGTGCGTATGTTTTGGCGTTAAGTAATGGATTCGTAGCGCATTGCGACGCCGGTCACTTCTCGGTGCCAGTCCGTAGCGGCAGGGTCAAATTGACGATGCCGTCTTCAAGCTGTACGTCAACCGCAAAGCCCAGCTTTTCGGCCAACGCCACCATACCGCGATTATTCGGCATGGTGATACCGGTCAGGCGCAACAGGCCGTGGCTGTGGGCGTAACCGATCAGCTTTTCCAACAGCTGGCGACCCAGTCCCAATCCCTTAAGGTCGGAACGCACCAGGACGGCGAATTCGGCATCGGTGTTGTCGGGGTCGGACATCGCGCGCGTTACGCCGATAATTTCCTCCCCCTGGCGAACGGCAACAAAAGCCATCTCCCGATCGTAGTCGATCTGCGTCATGTTAGCCAAATCGTCATGGGTGAACTCGTTGATCTCACTGAAATAGCGATAATAAAGATCTTCTTTGGTGACGCGATCGATAAAGTGTTTCAATGCCGGTTCGTCTTCCGGCAGGATCGGCCGGAACAGGCAGTGCGATCCGTCTTTCAGCGTGATGGTTTCTTCCAGCTCATGTGGATAGGGGCGGATCGCCAGCCGGGCCTGAGGATCGCCGCTAAACGGTGCCAGCTGCATTGAAACGTCGAGCAAGGTGAATTCGTCGCCAGCGGCCAGTACCGGGTGAATATCCAGCCGGGTGATTTCCGGGCAGTCGAGGATCAGGTTGGAAACCTGTACCAGCAGCCGGCTCAGACCAGGAATATCCAGCGGGCGCAAGGCGCTGCGCCCACGGATCTTGCCGCCTTTTACCGCCTGCAACACCAGATAGCGCGCCAGTGCCATATTGAGCGGCGGCAGGGCAACCGCCACCTGATTTTCCTGACGCCATTCAAGGCCGCCTTCGCCCAGCATAATCAGTGGGCCGAAGATCGGATCCTGCTCCACCGCGATGCGCAACTCCTGCGCACCAGCGCGATTTGCCATGCTTTGCACCAACAGGCCGTGGATCCTGGCCTGCGGGTAGGTACGTTTGACGCGATCGAGAATGGCGTCTGCGGCGCGCTGCACTTCAACCGCGGTGCGCAGATACAGCATCACACCCTGAACCTCCGACTTGTGCGGGATGTCAGGCGAACGCAGCTTCAATGCGACTGGATAGCCGATCTGCTCGGCGATATGCACCGCTTCGGCACTGTCGCCGGCAATCCAGGTGGGTAGCGTGCTGAGACCATAAGCTTGCAGGATCGGTTGTACCTCGTGGGTGTCGAGCTGCTTGGCGCCTTCCTCCAGCGCCTGGTGTATCAACTGATGTGCTTCGGCAGTGTTGGCCGTCAGGCCGATGGGCAGCGCGGGCGTTTCCTTCAACTGCTTCTGATTGCGGCGATACTCCACCATATGCATAAACGCCGTCACCGCCCCTTCCGGAGTGCGGTAGGTGGGAATGCCCGCTTCGGTAAACAGCCGCCGTGCCTCCTGCGAGGAGTATTCGCCGCACCAGTTGGTTAACAGCGTAATGCGTTTGCCGCGTGGATGGCGGCGTATGGCGTCAATCAGCGTCTCGGCGGTGTCGGTGCCCGGTGCGGCGGCGCTGGGGGCGTGGATCAACAGCAAGGCATCGTAATCCGTACTGTCGAGCAGGGCTTCAACCGTGGCCAGATAGCGGGCCGGCGTCGCGTCGTCACGCAGATCGATCGGGTTGCCGAGGTGGATGACCTCAGGCAGCACGTTGCCGATTGCTGTCTGGGTGGCTTCGCTCGGCACCGCCAGTTTGCCGTTGCGACGCAGCAGTTCATCCAGCGCCATAGCCGCTGGCGCGGCGCCGTTGCTGACGACCATCAGGCGTTCGCCACGCAGCGGATGCATGTGGCTTAGGGTTTCTACCGCGGAAAACAGTTCATGAGTGTCCTGAACCCGCAACAGCCCGGCGCGTTGTATTGCCGCGTCGTAGGCCGCGTCCAACCCTTGCTGACTATTGAGCAGGCGCTGCGCCTGCTGGCTACGGCCACTCTTGATCACCAGAATGGGCTTATTGCGCGAAGCGCTGCGCGATGCCGACAAAAAGCGGCGGGCATCGTTGATATTTTCCAGATACAGCAAAATGGCGCTGGTTTTGCCGTCGCGTGCCAAAAAGTCCAGCAGGTCGTCAACGTCGATATCCAGGCTGTCGCCGAGCGCGATAAAATAAGAGAAACCGACTTCACGCTGTTGTGCCCAGTCAAGAACGGTGTTGGCCACCGCGGCGGACTGTGAAATAAACGCCAGTTTGCCTTTCTGTATCGGTACCGGCGAGAAACTGGCGTTGATGCCTTGCCACGGCGCCAGTAACCCCAGGCTATTGGGGCCGAGCAGCCGCATGGCGTAACGCTGCGCGCAGGCTTTCAACTGTGGGAACTGCGCCGGTGGTGACGACAGCACAATGGCGGTTTTGCAGCCGCGTTCGCCGAGCGCTTCAAGGAGTTCCAGATTACGGCTGGCGTGGGTGCAGAGTACGGCGAGATCGGGCGTTAGCGGCAGGCTGGCGACGTCAGGATAGGCCATTACGCCACATACCGCGTGATAACGCGGCGTGACCGGCAACACCGGGCCGCCAAAGCCACCGTTCAGCAGATTGCGCATCATCAGGAATCCGGCACGTCCAGGCTGTTGGGATGCGCCAATCACGGCAATCGATTTGGGACGCAAAAGCGCTTCCAGGCCTCGCTGGCTCATAACCTCACTCCTTAGCGGAAACGTTGTTGCCTGATTCTATACCCTTATTCCCTGCGCTGTATCTTTGTTGGTCGCCTTTGCTCGCTCCGGTCACAGAGTTGGCGTCGTTTTGCTGACCTGAGCGCGGGCCACGTAGTGCAGCACGTCAGCCAGGATCGCTTTGCGGCACGGCGTGCAGCGTCGGAGCCGCCGGCCGCGTAGGTTTGCCGGCCAGATATTGCTGGCGGAAATGGCTGAAGTGTTGACTGAGCCCCTGCGCAGCGGCGCCGTCACCTGCCTGGAGCAGCAAGGCTGCGGCCACTTCGGCGGTACAGTGCTGTTCTGTTCGGCTGGCTTCGCGCAGCTGATAGTCGGAGGCGGCGGCAACGTTCAATGAAAACACCGGAAAGCTATTGAGGTACGGGCTTTTGCGAAACATTTTGCGCGCTTCTGCCCAGGTGCCATCGAGCATGATGAACAGCGGCGGTTTAGCGTTGGCGGGCAGCTCGCTGCATACCGGCCGTTGGGGATCGGCGTAAGAGGCCGGGAACACCACATAGGGCTGGCGCTCGGGGTCGTTGATGGCAGCCAGCAGCGCAGGATCGATCTCGGTACGGGACCAGAGAAACGCCTGGGTATCTGGCAGAATATCGGCAATCAGCCGGCCGGTGTTGCTGGGTTTTAACGGCTCGGCGCCGAACATGATCAGGCAGAAGCGGCTGGTGGCCTGCTGCGGCGTAATGGTATCGCAAAGGCAGTTTTTTTGCGGCAGCAGGCAGCCCTGACAACGCGCCACGCGGCAGCCGCGCGCCAGAAACGGGCGGGTTGAACGATCCAGACGGAATTGACGCAGGCGAAGTACGGCGTTGTCGGTCATAGCAGTCCTGAATAAAACCGCTATTGTAGCGTAGAAAAAAGCCCGGCGGGAGTGCGCGCGGGCTTAAGTTCGCCTGGGCGCCGTACATAATGGCCGGCGGCGTATAGGGCGTTTATGCGTTAGACTAGCTCATTGAGCCAATTGTCAAATGGCGCTTTGGGCATGGCACCGTTGAGCATGTCGACCATTTTACCATCGCGGAAAAGCATAATGGTTGGAATGCTGCGGATGCGGAAACGGGCGCTCAGCTCCGGTTCGGCTTCGGTGTTGATCTTGACGAAACGAACTTTGCCGGCGCGTTCTTCGGCCACGTCTTCGAAAATCGGTGCAAAGTTGCGGCACGGGCCGCACCACGGTGCCCAGAAATCGACCACGATCGGCAGATCGTCTTTTAACAACTGGTCAAAGGTCGCGGCAGTGGCGTTGATGACGTCACCGTCGAATAATTCATGGCCACAGCGCCCGCACTTGGCGCCGTCTGTCAGACGATCTTCCGGAACGCGATTGGTGGCGTTACACGCTGCACAAACTGTATTCATGGTTACCTCGGATACGCAAGCTGGCATACCGCCCCGGCAGGGCGCAGGTATGCTTCTGTAATAGTGTCTATTATCGTTAAAATGATGTAATTGAACAAAGTGGTTTGTTCAATGAATTTAATAGTCGGGGGCTTTTATCGCCGTCATACTGCCGCATGTCTCTCTGTCGGTGACGGTGACTCGGCTCGGCAAGGGATCCTGCCCCGTCGGGGCAGGGATACGCGCAGGTGCTGCGGCAATGCGACGCGAATTATTGCGCATGGCGCAAGTTAGTGGCTAAGTGCACCGACATCAGGTAATCTTCGCGCCCTGCGCGTTGGTGGAGAAGACAATGAACGACTCATTTAGTGGCAAGAACGGCAAAGTTAAAGTGATGTACGTCCGCAGTGACGACGACAGCGGCGACGACCGTAACAAAAACAAACGTCCGGCAGGCAAGGGCCGTCCGGCAGACAATGCACGCGGCGCCCGTAGTGGCCAGGATAAACCGCGTGGCGGCAACGATCGTCGCACCAGCGATTCGCGCCGCAGTGATGGCGATCGTCCTCGTCGCCCGGCGCGCAGCGAAGAGCGTGGTGGTTATGATTCACCGTGGAAAACCGTGTCCCGCGCCCCGGACGACGAAGCGGCGTTCGATCACGGTGGCATCAGTGGAAAAAGTTTTATCGACCCGGAGCAGCTGCGTCGCCAGCGTGCGGAAGAAACGCGCGTCTACGGTGAAAACGCCTGTCAGGCGCTGTTCGCCAGCCGCCCGGACGCCATTGTGCGTGCCTGGTTCGTGCAGTCGGTCACGCCGCGTTTTCGTGAAGCGTTGCGCTGGATGGCGGCCAACCGCAAGGCCTACCACGTGGTGGATGAAGAAGAGCTGGCGAAGGCGTCCGGCACCGAACACCACGGCGGGGTATGCTTCCTGATCAAAAAACGTCAGGGGCTGGATGCGCAGACCTATCTGCAAAGCGCGCCGGCGAAAGACTGCGTGCTGGCGCTGGAAGAAGTCGGCAACCCGCACAACCTGGGCGCTATCGTGCGTTCATGTGCGCATTTCGGCGTGAACGGCGTATTGTTGCAGGATCCGGCGCTGCTGGAGTCTGGCGCAGCGGTGCGTACCGCCGAGGGTGGCGCGGAGCATATCAAGGCAATCAATGCAGATGACTTCCTGTCGGTGCTGGATACCTTCCGCAAGGCAGGCTACACCATCGTCACTACCTCCAGCCATAAAGGGACTACGCTGGCACAGGCCAAACTGCCGGCCAAAATGGTGCTGGTGCTGGGTCAGGAGCGCGACGGTCTGAGCGACAGTGCATGGCAGCAGGGCGACATGAGCATCTCCATCGGTGGTACCGGTAAGGTAGAAAGCCTCAACGTATCGGTGGCAACTGGCATTCTGCTAGCCGACTGGTGGCGTCAGAACCAGGCATAACCGCGGTTTTTCGCATAAAGAAACGGGCGCTCAAGAGCGCCCGTTTTATTTGGTCTGCGATCAGTGCGCGCCACCGCCGCCGCCGCCGGAACTGAATGGCGGTTTGGCGAACCACACCAGCGCCAGCAGGATCAGGAAGACCCCTGCGGCGAGCCAGAAGATCTCGTTAGCCGAGATAATCAGCCCTTGCGCGGTGATTTCGTTGGCGATGTAGGCCGACGACTGCTGCTGGCTCATGCCGAGCTGCTCCAGTTTGTGGTACATCTCCTGCGACTGCGGATTGTAAGGGTTTACAAATTCCGCCAACTGCGAGTGGTGTTGCGATTCACGCTGTGTCCACAGCGTGGTGGTAATCGAGGTACCAATCGAGCCGGCCAGCGTACGCACAAAGTTCGACAGACTCGACGCCGCCGCCATACGTTCCGGCGGCAGCCCTGACAGCGTGATGGTGGTCAGCGGCATGAAGAAGCAGGCGATGGCGAAGCCCTGGACAAACTGTGGCCAGGCCGAGGCGCCAAAGTCCATACCCGGTTCAAAGGTGTAGGCGCGCCAATAGAAGCACACGGCATACATAATGAAGCTGAACGTCACTAAGCGGCGCATATCCAGCCGGTTGCCGAACTTGCCGATGATCGGCGACAGCAGCACCGGAATCAGCCCGATAGGCGCCGACGCCAGTCCGGCCCAGGTGGCGGTGTAGCCATACACCTCCTGCAACAGCTGCGGCAACAGCACGATGGCGCCGAAGTACAGCATATACGCCAGGCTGATACAGAGCACGCCGATGGTAAAGTTACGCGACTTGAACAACGACAGATCCACCACCGGATGGTCATCCGTCAGCTCCCACACCACCAAGAACAGCAGCGCCACTACCGCTACCACCGTCAGGGTGATGATCTCGGTCGAATTGAACCAGTCCAGTTCCTTGCCCTGATCGAGCATTACCTGCAGTGAACCGATGCCGACTACCAGCAGAATCAGGCCGACGGTATCGATAGGCTTGATTTCGGTTTTGGTTTCCCGCCCCTTCAGCGTCGCCATGGCGGCCAAAATCACGAACAGCCCAATCGGGATGTTGATGAAGAAGATCCAGCCCCAGTGATAGTTGTCACTGATATAACCGCCGAGGATTGGTCCGAAAATCGGCGCGACGATCACTGTCATCGACCATAGCGCCAGGGCCATGGCCCTTTTGGCCGGCGGATAGTTGTTCAGCAACAGGCTCTGCGACAGCGGAATTAACGGCCCGGCCACCAGACCCTGCACCACGCGGAAGAAGATCAGCATGCCCAGACTATTGGAGATGCCGCACAGCCACGAGGCGAGGGCGAACAGCGCCGTGGACCACAGGAACAGGCGTACTTCGCCGAAACGCTTCGCCAGCCAGCCGGTGATCGGAATGGAGATGGCATTGGCCACCCCAAACGAGGTGATCACCCAGGTCCCCTGGGAGTTGGATGATCCCAGGTTACCGGCGATGGTCGGTATCGCAACGTTGGCAATGGTGGAATCCAGTACCTGCATAAAGGTCGCCATGGCAAGCGCGATCGTCATCCAGGTTAGCTGGGCTCCCTCAAGCGGTTTTTGTGCCAAGGTAGCCTCCCGCGCGCTTAACCGGCGTTCGCATGAATGACATCGGCGATCAACTGGTCAGCCGGCGCCAGGTTCAATGCCAGCGCATCGCTCTGGTAGCGTGGTTTGTCGCGCACCACATCAGACAGCACACGGCCGTTGAGATCGGTGGTGTCGACCGTTACCAGCGTAGACAAACCGATGCGTAACGGATGATCGGCTATCTGCTTGGCATCCAGTTCGATACGTACCGGCAGGCGCTGAACCACCTTGATCCAGTTGCCGGTGGCGTTTTGCGCTGGCAGCAGCGAGAATGCGCTGCCGGTACCCATATCGATACCGACCACTTTGCCGTGATACACCACGTCGTCGCCGTAGACATCGCTGACCACGGTAGCGGATTGACCGATGCGCATATTGGCGATCTGGGTTTCTTTAAAGTTGGCGTCAACCCAGACGTGATCGGCCGGTACCACCGCCATCAACGGCGAACCGGCGGCGATTTGCGCGCCAACCTGCACGCTGCGGCGCGATACGTAACCGGTGATCGGGCTGATGATGCTGGTACGTTGCAGCGCCAGCCAGGCGTCACGCATTTGTGCCGCCGCCTGTTTGATCGCCGGCTGTTGTTCCAGCGGCGTGTCCAGCACCATCGCCTGATTGGCGTTGTACTGTTGCACCGCCACGTCGAGCGCGGCCTTGGCACTGGCGACCGCGTCACGGGCGTGTTGCAGTTCTTCGCGGCCGATGGCGTCGGCGTTGCCCAGTATCACACGGCGCTTGAGATCATTTTCCGCCTTGCTCAGGTCAGTTTTGCGCAGGGCAATATTGGCCTGATACTGTTTGCTATTGATGATCAGCTGGTGGGTTTGGCGCACGCTGTTGGCCAGCGCGGTTTTTGCCCGCTCGAACGCCTGTTGGGCATCGGTCGGATCGAGCGTAACCAGCACATCTCCCTGCTTGACGTAATCGGTGTTATCGAAATTAACACGGTTTACGCTGCCGGAAACCTGGGCCATGATCTGGACCTGGTTACCGGCAACATAGGCATCATCGGTTTCCTGATGGTGACGCAGCACCAGGAACCAATACACTAAATAAGCCACCCCAATAACAATGAAAATAACCGTCAGCAGCAGCAGCCAGAATTTACGCTGCTTCTTTTTGCCTTTCGGTTGCTGCGGGGTTTGAGTCTCCGCGCTTACGCTCATGGTGTTCTCCACGCTCTAATTCCCTTGAAGGGATATCTATTATTATGCTTTCGAATCCGCATTGGTTGGGGCCTGATAGCCACCGCCCAGGGCACGGATCAATCCTATCTTCGCCTGCATCATATTGCTGCTGGCGACAACTTCCGCCTGTTGCTGCTGAATCAGCTGCGTCTGGCTGGATAACAGCTCGTCGCGCCCGATAATCCCTGCCTGGTATCGAGCGTTTGCGACACGGTACACCTGTTGCATCGATTGGGACGCTGATGCCGCCTGCTGCAACTGCTGGGCAGTGCTTTGCTGAACGGTAATGGCATCGGCAGTTTCCTGTACGGCATTCAGGATAGTCTGGTTGTAGCCTTCTACCGCCTGATCGTACAGCGCGGACTCTTCGCCCAGTTTGCTGCGCAGCGCGCCCGCGTGGAAGATCGGCAGCGAAAGGGCCGGCGCGATATTCCAGGCCTGGCTGGCGGCCTCAAACAGGTTCGGGCTGGTACCACTGGTATTGGTGGTGGTCAGGCCGGCGAAGGCGGAAATGGTCAGGCTGGGGTAAAACTCTTTGCGAGCGGCAGAAACGCGCTGGCTATACGACTCGACCAACTGGCGCTGCGCCGCAATATCCGGCCGTTTACCCAGCAGATCGGCGGTCAGTTCCCCTTTCGGCGCCAGCAGGCTGTCTGCCGGCAAGCTCACCGGACGCAGTTGCTGCATGGCGTTCGGCCCGTGACCGGTCAGGGCGGCAAGTTGGTGCTTGAGCTGTTCTATCTGCGATTGCAGTTGCAGAATCTGCTGCTTGGCGCTGTCAGACTGCGCCTTGGTTTGTTGCGGCACGTCAACGCCGGACAGGCCGGCCTGATATTGCTGCTGGCGCAGCTGGGTCAGGCGGTCGTTGTTATTCACTTCCTGCTGGAGCAGTTTTTCCTGCGCATAGTTGCTTTGCAACAGGTAATAGGCGGAAGCCACCGAACTGGTCAGCGTGAGGGCTGCCTGTTCCTGCTCGGCACGTGCGGCGTCGACCTGGGCCTTGGCGGCTTTGACCTGGTTGCGGTATTTACCCCACCAGTCAAATTCATAGGCCAGATTCAGCCCCAGCGAGTTGGAGCTTTCATAGATCGGCCTGTGCGGATACCCCAGCCCCATATTGACGTTTTGCGGAATGCGCTGACGGGTAGTGCCGGCGTTAAGGTCCAGGTTCGGCCCGTTGGCGGCGCTGGCTTCACCCATCACGCTCTGGGCTTCGCGCACGCGTGCGGCGGCCTGTCTCAGCGACGGGGAGCTTTGCAGCGCCTGGGTCATCAACCTGTCCAGTTGAGGATCGTTGAGTGAGCGCCACCACTGTGGGCTGATCGCCAGCGAGCTGACTTTCGGCTGTGCCAATTGCAGCTGCTGCGTATCCATCAGGGTCGATTGGGGCGCTATATTGTCGGTAGATGCACAACCCGCCAGCAGTAATACCGCGAACAGCGGGGTGAATCTCCAGTTAAACGGGGATCGCATAAGTTTGGTTACCTGAACAGAAATTGAGGATTAGGATAACTGTTCTGTGACTTCCATTTGATCCAGACGTGCCAGCAGCTTGCGCGTCAATTGCTCAAGCTGTTGCTGTTCATCGTTATTCAAGGTGGACCAAAGGAAATGCAGACATTGGTGCTGTGGCGGCAGCAGTTGAGCCAGGAATTCTTCTCCTTGCGGCGTCAAATGCAGATGCAGACAGCGGCGGTCATTGTCGCTTTCCCGGCGTTCAATCCATCCGCGTTTTTCCAGTTCGTCGGCGATACGCGTAGCATTGGTGCGCGACGAGCCGAGCGCCGAACTGAGCTCGGAAGGCTGGATGCTATGATTTTCCTGCGCATCCAGGGTAATCAGTGCCATAAACAGAGTTTCGTTAATCCCTTGCGCCTTCAGCATTTTATTGCGGTTTTCCAGCAATTTGCTTTGCATATGCATGCAAAGGCGCGTCAGCAGAATTTCCTGGTAGGGGAAGTTCTTTTGACGTTTTGCACGGCAATTCAGCATGTTTTCAATGGGAGTAAACGAGCTTTCCATAGTTTTTGGCCTCATTAATTTCGTTCGATATAGTAACGATAGTGATTAATAATGTAAACGTTCAGCACGGTGAATAATTTAGCAATTCGTGTCATTTGTAAGCCGTTTGTAAATGCCTAACGCTGGAAATGGCAGCATTTTGGGCGCTGGCGCACGAAATTGCCCATCACGTCAACTGAAAATCATAAATAATTTTAATGTAATGCCAAACGAGAGCGCACCAACCAAGGTGGAGGAAATGATGCTTTTGCTGCGATAGAAGCAGAGGCTTAATGCGGCAAAACCCACCAGCGTCGGCAGCAGTTTGTCAGGTTCGCGCATTACCACTGGGGTGCTGGAGACTACCAGCAGCGCGCAGATCGACGCGATGCCGATACTGTCGAGCAGCAGCGCCGTTTTGCCCCGTTTCAGGCCAGGTTGTCGCTGGCGCGTCGAGCTAAGATGCAAGGGCAGATAACGGAACAGATAATTGGCTGCGCCCACCAACAGACTGATGACGATCACTTCAGTTTTCATCAACGATCTCCGCCCGCGTCGGCTGCAATAGCGCAGCCAGGCAGCCGGCGCCGATCCCGGCCAGAATGGCCACCGGAATGGAGAAAAACACCACGCCAAGCAGGGCGCCGATCAGTGAGAGGGTGATAATCAAACTTTGCGGTCGTGTGAATGCCGCCAGCAGAAAACTGAGGAACAGCGCCGGCAGCATAAAGGCAAGAGAGGCTTCGATCACCGGAAACTGCGCTAATGGCCCATTGCCAAACAGCGCGCCCAGCGCGGTGCCGGCTACCCAGGACAGCCAGGAGCAAAGCGCGATGCCGAGCATCCAGTTTTCACTCCAACTGCGGTTGTCGCGCATCAGTTTGGCAGTGGCGGCAGCGAACACTTCGTCGGTCAGGCCGAAGGCCCAAAGCGCAGTTTTACCGGGTGACAGGCGTGAAACAATGCGGTGGCGCAACGCCGGACCGTACAGAACATGGCGAATGTCCATCGCCATCACCGTCAGGGCGGCGACCCACAGCGACATGCCGGCGCTTAACAGCGCGGTAATCACGAACTGGCTGGCGCCAGCGTAAATGATGCAGGAAAACAGCAGGCTTTCCAGCGGCGTAAAGCCCAGTTTGACGGCGCTGAGGCCAAACGCGAAAGCGACCGGAATATAGCCAACCACGATCGGCAGGCTATCGACCACGCCATTGGCGAAGGTGGAACGCACGGCTGGGGGAAGCAAATTCTCTGCGGCTTGGCTTTGCATGTTATCGGACACAGGGTAGATAGGAGGTCAATAGTTTATCTTCAGAACATTACCAGAGTGGGCGTAATGTTTATACCCTGTGCCGCTAATAAATTGCCGTTGTGATTGTTCGCTTGCTAATCAGATGCTCGCCGTGCCGGGGGCCTCATGGCGTTTGCCGCGCCACCAGGTCAGCAGGTTCAATACGCACAACATGCCGCCCGACGCCGCCACGCCGTTCCAGCCGGCATGTTGGTAGGCAAAGGCCGACAGCAGCGAACCCAGCGCTCCGCCAATAAAATAGCTGGTCATGTAGCCGGCGGTCAGCCGATTACGGGCGTCGGGCATGATGCGGTAAATTACGCTCTGATTGGTCACGTGAACCGCCTGCACCGCCAGATCCAGAACCACAATGCCGAGTAATAGTGCCCACAGTGATTGTTTAGCCATGGCGATGGGTATCCACGACAGCAGCAGCAAAATCAAGCCGACGGTGGTGGTCAGCCCGCCCTTGCCTTTATCAACCAGATGCCCGGCGCGCGTGGCGGCCAGTGCCCCGGCGGCACCCACCAGACCGAACAGGCCGATGGTCGCTTCGGAATAGCCAAACGGCGGCGCTGCCAGCAGAAAGGCCATCGAGGTCCACAGCACGCTGAAGTTGGCGAACGACAGCGCTCCCAACAACGCTCGGGTACGCAGCAGTGGCGTACCGCCGAACAGGGAAAAAATCGACTTCAGCAGTTGTGGATAATTCAAACCGCTATGCTGCTTGTAGCGCGGCAGGGCGCGCCACAGAATCAGCGCCATGGCAATCATCAGCACGCTGGCTACCCAGTAGATGGTTCGCCAGCCGCCAAGGGTGGCCAGGGCGCCGGCGACGGTACGTGCCAGAAGGATGCCCAGCAGCAATCCGCTCATGATGATGCCGACGGTTTTACCGCGTTTTTCCGGATGGGCCAGCGTGGCGGCCAACGGCACCAGAATCTGCGCTACCACGGAAAACAGGCCGGTCAGCGCGGTGCCCAGGATCATGATCGGCAGCGTGGTGGAACTGGCGGTAATCAGCATGCCGCCGGCGGCCAGCAGCGTCATGAAGACGATCAGCCCGCGTCGTTCGAACATGTCCCCGAGCGGTACCAGCAACAGCAGGCCGACCGCATAGCCCAACTGGGCGGCGGTGACGATAAAACCGGCCTGATTGACCGACAGGTTGAAATGCTGCGCGATGGTTTCCAGCAGCGGCTGGGCATAGTAATTGCTGGCGACCGCCAGACCGGTAGCGACGGCAATCAGGGCGATCAATACCGGACTCAGGCCCGGCTGTGAAGGTTGTTGGCTCATAAGATATCAATCAAGGAAAAAAGTTAGCCGAAGTATCAGGCAGGACGACGTGCGAAACCAATGTATAATTTTCATTTGATTAATCTCATTTTGCGATAAATGCCATGAACCTGAAACAGATCCGCTTTGCGCTGGCGGTGGCCGAAGAGCAGAGCTTTACCCGGGCGGCACAACGCTGCCATACGGTGCAATCGGCTCTTAGCCACCAGATTGCCAAACTGGAGGAAGAACTGGGATGTGCATTGTTCGAACGCACCTCGCGGCGGGTTACACTGACCACCGCCGGACAGGCGTTTATTCAACCGGCGCAGCGGCTGCTGGCGGCGAAACAGACGCTGGTCGAAGAGGTGGTTGCGGCCAGCGGCACGGTGTCTGGCACCTTGACCATTGGTACCATATCAACCATAAACGCGATTGATCTGACCGAGAAACTGGGGAATTTCCACCGCCATTATCCGGCGGTGAATATCCGGCTGTATGTGGGGATGAGTGAAGCGCTGCTGGAGGATGTCCGCCAGCAAAAAACCGACGTGGCGTTTGTTGGTATCTGGCCGGGAGATATTGACATGTTGCCGGTGTCGCATCGGCAGTTGACCGATGAGCCGCTGGTGGCGCTGGTGGCGGCGCAGCATCCGTTGGCCAACCGTCAGCAGGTCAATTTGCATACCCTGTCACAAGTGCCGCTGGTGGACTTTTACAGCGGTACCGGCGCCCGGCGGCAGACCGATCGCGCGTTTCAGGCGGCAGGTATCAAGCGGCATGTCAGTTTTGAAATCGACCATATCGAATGGCTGGAGAATCTGGTGCGGCGAGGACTGGCGGCGGGCATTGTACCGATCTCGACGGCGCAGCGCCTGAATTCGCTGGTGTCGATTCCGATTGAGGAGGGACCGCGGCGGCAGGTGTATTGCGTGTGGCCGCAACCGCAGTCCAGAACCGCCGAGCGTTTTTTACAGTTCAGCGGGATAGATATGGCGCAATAGCGTTGGGGCGCAGCAACCTGCGCGCCCCGCGGCAATTATTGTTTCGCGGCCTGTTCCGCGCTTTTCACCCAGCCATCGAAGGTGGCCTGGTGCGCCTTGATCCAGCCATTGACGTGGTTTTCGATATCCGCTTCGGACGACTGGCCTTCATGCATCCGCAGGTTTTGCGCATTCACGTCGGCAATCGGCAGTTTCATGATGGCAAACAGTTTGGCGGCAGCCGGGTTGGCCTGTGCCCATTGCTTGTTGGCGGCGATGCGCATGGTGTTCACCGGGAAGCCGTAGTTGGCGCCGTTAGGCAGCTTGGTATCGACGTTTTTCTGTTCGCCTGGCAGAGAGGAGAACGGCACTTGCAGCCATACCACATCGCGGCCCGGTACCAGCACGTCGCTGACCCAGTACGGAGTCCAGGTGTAGTACAGGATCGGCTTGCCTTCTTTGTAGCGGGTAATGGTATCGGCGATCATCGCCGCGTAGTTGCCCTGGTTGTGCTCGACGGTGTTGCTCAGGTCATAGGCCTTCAGATGGTGATTGATTACCGCCTCGCAGCCCCAGCCCGGCGTACAGCCGGTCAGATCGGCCTTGCCGTTGCCGTTGGAGTCGAACAGTTTGGCGATTTTCGGATCCTTTAACTGCTCGACGTTGGTGATGTGATACTTTTCGGCGGTTTTCTTGTCGATCAGGTAGCCCTGCGCTGCGCCGTCGACATAAACGCCTTCACGATAGAACTTGGCATCGCCGCCGGCAGCCTTGTACTGATCGGCATGCAGCGGATCCCAGTTCACCGCCAGGAAGGTGGCGTCACCGGAGGCGATCGAGGTGTAGGCAACGTTGTAATCCACTTCACGCGGCGCTTTGACGTCATAACCCAGTTTTTCCAGCGCCTTGCTGACCAGCAGCGTCTGGAAGGTTTCTTCAGAGATGGTGCTTTGTACCGGCTGTACGCTGACGCCCTTGCCGGGCAGATCGGCGGCGTAGGTCATCTGTGAACCGATAAGTGTGGTGAGGGCCACGGCCCATATTCCTGTCTTGCGCATAGTGAAATACCTTTAATAATGATGTTAAGCCGGGATTTCCGGCGCGTAAGGGCTATTTCGCTGCCGCAGCAGCCGTACTGACCCAGCCGTCAAAGGTGGCCTGGTGGGCCTTGATCCAGCCATCTACGTGGCGTTGAATATCGTCGGCGCTGTTTTCCCCGTTATGCATCCGCAGATTTTGCGCGTTCACGTCCGCCAGCGGCAGCTGCATGATGGCGAACAGCTTGGCGGCAGCCGGGTTGGCCTGGGCCCACTGTTTATTGGCGACGATATGCTCGTTATTGACCGGGAAGCCGTAGTTCTTGCCGTTTGGCAGTGCGGTATCCAGATCCTTCAGCGAACCGGGGTTGGCCGAAAACGGCACCGTCAGCCACACCACGTCGCGGCCGGGAACCAGTTCGTCGCTGACCCAGTAGGGGGTCCAGGTGAAGTACAACACCGGTTTGCCCTGCTTAAAGCGCGACAGGGTATCGGCGATGATGGCGGAATAGTTGCCCTGATTCTGCGTGACGGTGGCACTCAGGCCGTAAGACTTGATTTGCGTGTCAATCACCCGGCCACATACCCAGCCCGGCTCGCAGCCGGCCAGGTCAGCTTTGCCGTCGCCGTCGGCATCGAACAGCTGCGCCAGCTTGGGATCCTTCAACTGTGAAATATCGGTAATGTGATACTTGTCGGCGGTTTTTTTATCGATCAGATAACCCTGTGCCGCATTAGTGATATACGCGCCTTGACGGTAAAACTTTTGCTCGCCGCCGGCGTTGTTGAACATGTCGGTCTGCAACGGATCCCAGTTCACCGCCATATAGGTGGCGTCACCGGAGGCTATCGAGGTATAGGCGACGTTGTAATCGACTTCGCCGGTTGGCTGGACGTCATAACCCAGTTTTTCCAACGCGCGATTGACCAGTTCGGTTTGGAAGCTTTCTTCGGCGATGGTGCTTTGCAGTGGTTTCACCGTGACGCCTTTGCCGGGGAGATCGGCGGCGAACGCCTGTGTGCCTAGCAATGAAGTCAGGGCAAAGGCCCAAATTCCTGTCGAGCGCATAGTGGTTCCTCACGTTTTAACGATGCAGCCTCTGCCCCCGGCGCTAATGCCGGCCAGGGGCAGGAGCGGTCAAGACTTCTTGATGAAGGGGCGGCTGAGCAAGCCGATTGGGCCATGAGCGTACCAGCGACCCATGCCCTTGGAGCGGCGATCGCGCCCCAGCGACTGGGTGAGGCGATCGAGAATGATGGCCAGAATGACGATACCAACGCCGCCAACCGCCGCCAACCCCATGTCCAGACGGCCAATACCCCGCAGCACCATCTGGCCCAGACCACCGACGGCAATCATCGAGGCGATCACCACCATCGACAGCGCCAGCATCAGCGTTTGGTTGACGCCGGCCATGATGGTCGGCATCGCCAACGGCAGCTGAACTTTGAACAGTAGCTGACGCGGGCTGGAACCAAAGGATTCCGCCGCTTCGATCAGGTCTGCCGGTACCTGGTTGATCCCCAGAATGGTCAGACGCACGATCGGCGGCAGCGCAAAGATAATGGTCACCACTACGCCCGGCACGTTACCAATACCGAACAGCATCACTATTGGCACCAGATAGACGAACGCCGGGGTGGTTTGCATGGCATCGAGCAACGGCCGTATCACTTTGGCCGCATGCCGACTGCGAGCCAGCCATATCCCCAACGGCAGGCCGATAATGATGCAGAAGAACAGGGCGGTCAGTACCAGCGCCAGCGTCACCATGGCCTGCGACCAGGCGCCAATCGCGCCGATGGCGATCAGCGACACCAGCGTTGCCGCGCCCATGCCGAGGCTCGACAACTGCCAGGCGATCAGCGAGAACACCAGAATGGCAATCGGAGACGGCATGCCAAGCAGCAACTGCTGAAAGCCGCTGAGAATGAAATCGACCGGGACACGGATGCCCTGGAACAGCGGGCGGAAATGCAGTACCAGCCAGTCGATGCCGTGTGTAACCCAGGAGTCCAGCGGCAGCCAGGTTTTATGGAACGGATCGAGCAGGTTGAAGTGTTCCGGCTGCGCCGGCGCGCTGTTGAGTCAATCCGCTCCTTGCGCCGCAGGGTGGGCGGCATCCGGCGTCGCCGGAGGTGGATTGGATGACCAGGCATCGGCACCGCCGCTGGCGGCGGGAGTTTGTGCCGGCGCGTCGGCCGCGGCGGCATTTGACCAGGGATCGCTATTGGCGGCGGCAGGCGCAGCCTGAGCCGCGGCATCCTGGGTTGGGGCGGCGGAAGTGGCCGCCCAGGGATCTTGGGTAGTATCACTCATGCGCTGGGCCCTCTTTATCTAAAGCCTGCAACAGCTTGGCTTTGGAGATGATTCCGATATAGTTGTTTTCGTCGTCGACGACCGGCACGGCGCAGGGCGCCTGTGCTACCAGCGAAATCAGTTCGCTGAGCGGCATATCGGCCGGAACCGGCGCGGGGGCATCCAGCAACGCGTCGTCGAGTTTTTTGTTCTCCGACAGCGCCTTTTCCAGCGAGTCTATCGACACCACGCCGATAAACCGTTTGCCGCGTTCGAGGACGTAACCATAATCGCGGTCTTCGTCGCGCAGTAGCTGCAAGGCCGAGCGCGGTCCAAAGCCGGGGGTTTTGCGAATCAGGGTGACCGGTCGGCGCTGGGCGATATCCTTCGCGCTGAACACGTGGCTGATATCGACGCCGCGGAAGAAGGTGCGGACATAGTCGTTGGCCGGATTGTTCAGTATTTCATCCGGCGTGCCGACCTGAATCACTTCGCCGCCCTGCATAATGGCAATACGGTCGCCAATGCGCATCGCTTCGTCCAGATCGTGGGAAATAAACACGATGGTGCGTTGATGTTTGGCCTGCAGTTTTACCAGCTCATCCTGCATTTCGGTACGGATCAACGGATCGAGCGCCGAGAAGGCTTCATCCATCAACAGAATATCCGGGTCATTGGCCATCGCGCGAGCCAGGCCGACACGCTGGCGCATACCACCGGAAAGTTCGTCGGGATAAGAATGGGCGTAGTTGTCCAGCCCCACCTGCCGCAATGCGTCCAGCGCTTTTTCCTGCCGCTCCTGTTGCGGCACGCCGGCTAATTCCATACCGAACGCGGTGTTATTTAGCACGTTCATGTGCGGCATCAGCGCGAATGACTGGAATACCATGCTGATCTTATTTCTGCGTACGGTACGCAGCGCGGAGTCTGATATTTTGGCAATATCCTCTCCGTCGATCAGCACCTCACCACGAGTGGGTTCTATCAGACGATTGAGAAGGCGTACCAGGGTGGATTTTCCGGAACCGGAAAGGCCCATGATGACAAATATTTCGCCTTCTTCAATGGCCAGATTGGCATTTTTAACGCCGAGCGATAATCCGGTTTTTTCAAATAGCTGGTCTTTATTGAGACCTTTGTCTATCAGTTTAAATGCCCGTTCTGGATGCTCGCCGAATATTTTATATAAGTTCTTTACTTCGAGTTTAATTGCCATGCAATTTGCTGTTTCCTCTGGTGTATTTCAAACGATAAAAAACTTCCTAGTAGAAAATAATAGTGCCCTATACCCTATCACAGTGAGTATCTGAGACAAGCCTCAATATCCCGCAAATGTGTCGAACGGTGGTTTACATCATACTTTCCATTAGTTATGGTAATGTGGCGAGCAATCAAAATTATCGTGCTTCGTCGGGCGGAATAATGGGCGTGAAGCGGCGGTTTTTTAACGAAAATAATTGTGCGATAAACAAGGGATATTTCGCCATTTCTCCGGCGTCACAGGCAATAAAAAACCCGGCAAACGACCGGGCAAAATTCATCAGTATTCAACCACAGATAGCGACACCGGGCAGATATCGCGGCACCGATGCCAACAGGCCAATATGACAGTCAGATGTCGCCTGATGCCTTACGATATAATCGCCTCGGATGACCAATATTACCGTATACCATTTCCACTCGGACAAATTGCGTATTGGCGCAATATTCCAGATAACGCCGGGCGGTGGTCTTGCTGATCCCGGCCTGTTCAACGATATCCTCCACCGCCAGAGCGCGATCCGGCTGGTTAACAAACAGCGTCTGTACCCGTTCCAGCGTATTGGGTTCGATGCCCTTGGCGCTGGGCTCGTTGGAGAATTGCTTGGACTGCAGGTTATACAGCGCGTCGACGCTGCTTTGATCGATCACCTTGAAGCTGCGCTGGGTCTGCACGAATTGCATAAAACGCTCCAGTGAGTTGCGCAGCCGCTTATAGGACACCGGCTTGATGATGTAGTCGAAGGCGCCGTTGCGGATCGCCTGGCTGCAGGTATGCATGTCGCTGGCGGCGGTGATGAAAATCACCGAACAGCCGGGTGTTTTCACCGCTGGCTGTTCCATCAGTTCGATGCCCTGACCGTCAGGCAGGTAGTTGTCCAGCAGGATCAGACGCGGTTGATGGCTAATGACCTGGCTTTTGGCTTCCGCCAGGGTAGTCGCGTAGGCTACCACGCGCAGGTTAAAATTATTTTCGATAAATTCTGCGTGCAGCGTTGCCAGCTGTGGTTCGTCTTCGACAATCAGAACGTCGAGTGCTTGATGATGCATCATTCATTCTTCCAAATGTTCAGGCTTTCGGGATAAACAACGAAAAAATGGCCCCGTGCGGATCGTTGTCCGACACTTCTATGCTGCCATGGGCCTGCGTCACATGGCTGGCTACCAGGTGCAGGCCGATGCCATGATCGCCTTTTTCCTTGGTGGTGACGCCGTGTTCAAACAGGGTTTCACGGATCTCCGGTGCCAGACCGGTGCCGTGGTCCGCCACTTCAATCACCAGTTCATTACCATTGTCATTGATATAAAGTTCTACCGCGTCATGCGGCGCGGCGCAACGCAAGGTTGCTTCCACCGCGTTGTCCAGCAGGTTACCGACGATCGACATCAGCTCGGTTTCATTCAGCGCCGCCGGAATGTGCTGCAGTTGGCAGGCGGGGTCAAAGCGCAGTTCTACCCCTTTTTCGCGTGCGGCGGCATACTTGCCCAGCAACAGCCCCGACAGTGCCGAGGAATTGAAGCGCTGCGAGATAAAGTCGAGCACTTCCTGGGCACCTTCCGACTGCGCCTCGACGTAGCGAATCGCCTCGTCGTAACGCTGCATATGCAACAGGCCGGCCAGGGTCGCCGTCCAGTTCAGCTGTTCATGACGCAGGATGCGCAGCGTATCGGCATAGCGTTTAACCTGGCTGAGTTGGCTGCTGAGGGTATTGATGTCATTTTTATCGCGGAAACTGATCACCCAGCCCTGCAAGCTGTCGGCTTCCATTATGCGCACCCGACTGGCGATTACCCGAATACCGTTGAAGCGACACGCCTCATCGTGGGTATCGTGCCCAAGCTGCGCGGCGGCAAAGAAATCCGGCTGTGCCTGAATCACTTCGCCGATGCGGCGGCCGATCGGGTCGCTCTCCGATTGGCGCAAATTCAATAATTCACGCGCGGCACGGTTGAAGGTAATAATGCGCAGCTGTGGATCGATGGCAATCACGCCTTCGTAAATCGCTTCCAGCAGCGCTTTTTGCTGGCGTACCAATAGCGCAATCTCTTTCGGTTCCAGCCAGAACATTTGCCGCTTCAGGTTTTTTGACAGCAGCCAGGAAAAAATAAACAGCGCAACCAGCAGCAGGGCGATAGCGCCGACAATTTGTGTCAGAGTGCGGGCATTGACGTTATCAATATGGGATTTAAGGTAGCCGACGGAAACAATGCCGATCACCTGATTATTTTCGTCCACAATAGGTGCTTTACTGCGTAACGATATTCCTATGCCGCCTTTGCGAATCGAAATAATACTTTTTCCTGCCAGGACGTCCTTATTATCCCCGCCGACCATCGGCGTGCCGAGACGATCCTGATACTGCGAATGGTATAAATGTCGCGCCTGTCGATCGCCAATGACAATATAACTGGCATCGCTGCGGGCGCGGATTTTTTTCATCAGCGTATCGATGGCGATAATATCGTGACGTTGCACCGCCGCGCTCAAGGTCGGGATCAGCGCGATCTCCCGCGCCTGCACCTGGGCGCGGGCACCCAGATCGCGGTGCAACTGGGCATCAAGCCGATAGTAGGTATAGGCGCCAATCAGCGTCAACAGCAGGCTGGAGAACGCTACCAGACAAATAAACAGCTTGATCTGAAAGGATAAGTTTAATCGCATGCCGGCCGTTCACCCTCAAGCGTGCCAAAAGACAGGCAGGCATGATACACGCCAGAGGCAAGATTGAGGGCGATCAAATTGCGATTGTGCGCGTTACGTTATACTGAGCGTTCGCCGCCGTCAGCGATGTGTTAATAATCCTGTAATGTTTATATTCTCCGTAGCATTAACGCCATAGAATCCACGTCATATTTTACATAATCAGAATAAACACCATACAATCCATTAACACCATTAAAAACCCTTTTTAACTTTGAACAGCATCACAACCGATAATCCGTGCCTTTTCTTATGATGGCCGAACAAACCAATAAGAGGCCGGATTATGAGCACAACTGATGATTCTTATCTCGTCGCCAATGATAAAGCCGCAGAGGTTCCCCTGCGCGAAAAATGGTGGCGGGTGTTGGATAATTACAAGATAGGCATCATTCCGTTGCCGTTCTTTATTCTGGCCGGCGTACTTATTTTACTCGATTGCCTGGCCGGGAAACTGCCGAGCGATATTGTGGTCATGGTCGCTACGTTGGCATTTTTTGGCTTTGCCTGCGGTGAGTTCGGTAAACGCCTGCCGCTGGTTGGCAAGATGGGAGCGGCGGCGATTTGCGCTACCTTTATCCCGTCGGCGCTGGTGCATTATGGCCTGCTGCCGGACGTGGTGGTGCAATCGACCACGGTGTTCTACAAGTCGACCAACATTCTGTATCTGTACATTTGCTGCATCATCGTCGGCAGCATCATGAGCATGAACCGCCAGGTATTGATTCAGGGTTTCCTGCGTATCTTTGTGCCGATGCTGTGCGGCGAGGTGGTTGGTATGCTGGTGGGTATGGGCGTTGGTATGGCGCTGGGACTGGAGCCGTTCCAGATCTTCTTCTTTCTGGTGTTGCCGATCATGGCCGGCGGGGTAGGCGAGGGCGCGATCCCGCTGTCGATGGGCTACGCGGCGATCTTGCATATGGAACAGGGCGTGGCGCTGGGTCGCATACTGCCTATCGTGATGCTCGGCAGTCTGACGGCGATCGTGATTGCCGGTCTGCTTAACCAACTGGGCAAGCGTTATCCTCATCTGACCGGCGAAGGCAGCCTGATGCCAAGCAAAACCGCGGGCGAGGTGGTGTCGGCCAGCAATAAAACCATTGGCAATGTCGACGTCAGCACTTTGGCCTGCGGTGCGCTGCTGGCAATACTGCTGTATATGGTCGGCATGTTGTTGCACCGTATGATTGGGCTGCCAGCGCCGGTCGGCATGCTGTTTGCCGCAGTGGCGGTGAAACTGGCGCACGGGGTTTCACCGCGCATTCAGGAAGGCTCGCAGGTGGTGTATAAATTCTTCCGTACCGCAGTCACCTACCCGATTCTGTTTGCCGTCGGCGTGGCGATTACCCCATGGCAGGAGCTGGTGGACGCGTTCACCCTGCAAAACCTGGCGGTGATTGTCTGTACCGTGAGCGCGCTGGTAGGCACCGGTTTCGTGGTGGGCAAAAAGATCGGTATGCATCCCATTGATGTGGCAATTGTTTCCTGCTGCCAAAGCGGTCAGGGCGGTACCGGCGACGTTGCCATTCTCACGGCAGGCAATCGGATGTCGTTGATGCCGTTCGCCCAGATAGCCACTCGCATCGGCGGGGCAATCAACGTCTCGCTGTCATTACTGGTACTGTCACACTTTTTCTAGTCAACCTGTTCTTTGCCTTGCCCCGCCCCCGCGGGGCTTTTTTATGCCTGATTGCGCGCGGCAAACGCCTGACTAAACCAGTCGATAAATACGCGCACCCGCGGCGACAGTTGGCGGTTGCGCGGGTACAGCAACGATACCGGCATCGGCGTGGGCGGATACTGCGCCAGCAACGGCAGCAGCGAGCCGCGAGCCAGATCTTGCTGCAGGTGGTAATGCGGCACCTGAATAATCCCCAATCCCAGCCGCGCCGCCGCCACCATACTGTCGCCGCTGCTGACGGTGAGCGTGGTCGGTAGCGTGATTGAGCGTGGCTTGCCATCGACCAGAAACTCCAGCGGCATCAAGCTGCCGGTGGCAGAAGAGCGGAAGCCGATCATCCGGTGGTTGGCCAGCGCCTCAAGTGAATCCGGTACGCCGAAGCGCTGCAGATAGTCCGGCGAGGCGCAGGTCGTTTCGCTCAGGGCGCCGATGTGGCGCGCTACCATATCGCTGTCCTTCAGCTTGCCGACGCGCACCACGCAGTCGACCCCTTCACGCAGTGGGTCGATCAGCCGATCGCCTTCGCTCATAAACAGCTCGATGTCCGGATAGCGGGCTAAAAAGTCCGGCAGCCCCGGCAGCAGAAAATGACGCGCCAGCGTACCGTGCACGTCAATACGCAACAGGCCGCGCGGTTTGGCGCCGGCGAACGCCATTTCGGCATCCTCGATATCCGCCAGAATGCGCAGGCAGCGCTGATAGTACGCTTCGCCATCCAGCGTAGGGCTGACGTGGCGCGTGGTACGTTGCAGCAGCCGTACCTTGAGCCGCGCCTCCAGCTGTTTGATGGCATCGGTGACGGTCGAACGGGGTAGCGCCAGATCCTGCGCCGCCTGCGTGAAACTGCGTTGTTCCACCACCCGGGTGAAAAGCCGCATTGCATCGATTCTGTCCATTGCCATTGTTCGCTGATTTCGGATAGTGATAACGAATATTAGGGGATTATCCGCCAGGCAGAAAGAGGCATGATGTTTTTAGCGCAGTAAACACCGTTAACTCACCACCAGGAGTATCCAATGAACAGTCCACAGCAACAGGTTGCTATCGTCACTGGTGCATCGCGCGGCATTGGCGCGGCGATCGCCGAACGACTGGCCGCCGATGGTTTTACCGTGATTATCAACTATGCCGGCAATCAGACGCTGGCCGACGCGCTGGTACGCAAGATTGAACAGGCAGGAGGTCGGGCGTTGAGCGCGCAGGCCGACGTCAGCGACGCGGCGGCGGTGGCACGGATGTTTGAGCGTGCCGAACAGGCCTTTGGCGGCGTCGATGTGCTGGTAAACAACGCCGGCGTGATTGCGCTGGCCCCTCTGGCGGAGATCGACGATACCGAGGTCGATCGGGTGATCGACATCAACCTGAAGGGTACCGTCAACACGTTGCGTGAAGCCGCCAAACGTCTGCGTGACAATGGCCGCATCATCAACTTTTCGTCCAGCGTGGTGGGGTTATTGCAACCCACTTACGGCGTGTATGCCGCCAGCAAAGCGGCGGTTGAAGCGCTGACCAGCGTGCTGGCGAAAGAGCTGCGCGGGCGCAATATCACCGTTAACGCCATCGCACCGGGCCCAACGGCAACCGATTTGTTCCTGGAAGGTAAAACGCCAGAATTGATCGAACGGCTGGCCAAGATGGCACCGCTGGAACGGCTGGGCGAACCGCAGGACATCGCCGCCACGGTGGCTTTCCTGGCCGGGCCTGACGGCGCCTGGGTCAATGGCCAGACTCTGCGGGTCAACGGCGGCATTATCTGATCGGATGCCGCACCCACATGGTAGCGCGGGAGTGGCCGCCATGTGGGCCGCCAGCAGGCGATAGTCCGACTGCCGGCAGCCAGGCGATCAGAACTCCCAGTCTTCGTCCTCGGTGTTGACCGCTTTGCCCATCACGTAGGACGAACCGGAACCGGAGAAGAAATCATGGTTTTCATCGGCATTGGGTGACAGCGCCGACAAGATGGCTGGATTGACCTCCGCCATTGACGGCGGGAACAGCGCCTCGTAACCCAGGTTCATCAGCGCCTTGTTGGCGTTGTAATGCAGGAAGGTTTTCACGTCCTCGGTCCAGCCAACGTCGTCGTACAGCTCTTCGGTGTAGCGCACTTCGTTATCGTACAGATCCTGCAGCAGATCGAAGGCAAAGCTTTTCACCTGCTGGCGTCGCGTTGCGCTCACCTGTTCCAGTCCTTTTTGGAACTTGTAGCCGATGTAGTAACCGTGCACCGCTTCGTCGCGGATGATCAGGCGGATCAGATCGGCGGTATTGGTCAGTTTGGCGCGGCTCGACCAGTACATTGGCAGATAAAAGCCGGAATAAAACAGGAACGACTCAAGGAACACGCTGGCGACTTTCTTTAACAGCGGATCGTCGCTGCGGTAGTGCGCCAATATGATGTCGGCCTTTTTCTGCAACGCGCGGTTTTCTTCGCTCCAGCGGTAAGCATCGTCTACGTCACGGGTCTGGCACAGCGTCGAGAAAATGGAGCTGTACGAACGCGCATGTACCGCTTCCATAAAACTGATGTTCGAATATACCGCTTCTTCATGCGGGGTGATGGCGTCGTCAATCAGCGTCGGCGCACCGACGGTGTTCTGGATAGTGTCCAGCAGCGTCAGACCGGTAAACACGCGAATGGTCAACTGCTGCTCCTTGGCGGTCAGCGTCGCCCATGACGGGATATCGTTCGACAGCGGCACCTTTTCCGGCAGCCAGAAATTGGAGGTCAGTCGGTTCCATACCTCCAGATCTTTGTCGTCTTCGATTCTGTTCCAGTTGATTGCCTGGATGCGTTGCATTTTCATAAGATCCCTCACAGCGCGCAGGACACGCAGCCCTGAACTTCGGTGCCTTCCAGCGCCATCTGGCGCAGGCGGATGTAATAAATAGTCTTGATCCCCTGACGCCAGGCGTAAATCTGCGCGCGGTTGATGTCGCGGGTGGTGGCGGTATCGCGGAAGAACAGCGTCAGCGACAAACCTTGATCGACGTGTTGAGTCGCAGCGGCATAGGTGTCAATGATCTTTTCCGGCCCGATCTGGTAGGCATCCTGGTAATAATCCAGGTTGTCGTTAGTCATATAGGGGGCAGGGTAGTAAACGCGACCGATTTTGCCCTCTTTGCGGATCTCGATCCGCGAGACGATCGGGTGAATACTGGAAGTCGAATTGTTGATGTACGAAATCGATCCGGTTGGCGGCACCGCCTGCAGATTCTGATTGTATAAGCCGTGCAGCATCACTGACTGGCGCAGCGCCAGCCACTGCTCTTGCGTCGGGATCTCTACGCCGGCCTCGGCAAACAGCTGCCGCACCCGCTCGGTTTGCGGCTGCCACTGACGATCGACATATTTGGCGAAGTAGTCGCCGCTGGCATAGGCCGAGTGTTCAAAGCCGTCAAAGGCGTTACCGCGTTCAATCGCCAGCTGATTGGACGCGCGGATGGCGTGATAGGCCACGGTGTAGAAATAGATATTGGTGAAATCGATGCCTTCTGGCGAACCGTAGTAGATACGTTCACGCGCCAGGTAGCCGTGCAGGTTCATTTGGCCAAGGCCGATGGCGCGCGAGGCGCGGTTGCCTTCGGCGATTGATGGCACCGAACGGATGTCGCTCATCTCCGCCACGGCGGTCAGGGCACGGATGGCGGTGTTGACCGCTTTGCCAAAGTCGGCGGCATCCATGGTTTTCGCAATGTTCAACGAACCAAGGTTGCAGGAGATGTCCTTGCCGACCTGCGCGTAGCCGAGGTCGTCATGATACTTGCTGGCGCGATTGACCTGGAGGATTTCCGAGCACAGGTTGCTCATGTTGATACGACCGGCAATCGGATTTTCGCGGTTTACCGTATCTTCAAACATCATGTACGGATAGCCGGATTCAAACTGAATCTCCGCCAGCACCTGGAAGAAATCGCGCGCGTTGATGCGTGACTTGCGGATGCGCTTGTCATCAACCATCTCGCGGTATTTTTCGCTGACGCTGATGTCCGAGAATGGCATGCCATAAACCCGTTCTACGTCGTACGGCGAAAACAGGTACATCTCTTCGTTGTTTTTTGCCAGTTCGAAGGTAATGTCCGGGATCACCACCCCCAGCGACAGCGTTTTGATGCGGATCTTCTCGTCGGCGTTTTCACGCTTGGTATCAAGGAAGCGCAAAATATCCGGGTGATGGGCGTTGAGGTACACCGCGCCGGCACCCTGGCGTGCGCCCAGCTGGTTGGCATATGAAAACGCGTCTTCCAGCATTTTCATGATTGGAATCACGCCGGAAGACTGGTTTTCGATGCGCTTTATCGGCGCGCCGACCTCGCGAATATTGCTCAGCAGGAACGCGACGCCACCGCCGCGCTTGGACAGCTGCAGCGCCGAATTGACCGCGCGGCCGATGGATTCCATGTTGTCTTCAATACGCAGCAGAAAGCAGGAAACCAGTTCGCCGCGCTGGCGTTTGCCGCTGTTGAGGAAGGTCGGCGTCGCCGGTTGGAAACGCCCGGAAATCATCTCTTCCACCAGATCTTGCGCCAGTTGGCGATCGCCGGCCGCCAGCGTCAAGGCCACCATGCAAATCCGATCTTCGTAGCGCTCCAGGTAGCGTTTCCCGTCGAAGGTCTTCAAGGTGTAGCTGGTGTAATACTTGAAGGCGCCAAGGAAGGTTTCAAAGCGGAACTTCTTCGCATACGCCTGCTTGAACAGCTGCTTGATAAAGGGGAAGTCGTACTGCGCCAGTACCTGTGGCTCGTAGTAGCCTTCCTCCACCAGATAGCGCAGCTTTTCTTCCAGGTTATGGAAGAACACCGTGTTCTGATTGACGTGCTGGAGGAAGTAATGCCGCGCCGCCAGTCGATCCTTGTCGAACTGGATGTGACCTTCGGCATCGTAAAGATTGAGCATCGCGTTAAGCGAATGGTAATCCTGCGCGTTGGTTGCGGGGGTCAGTTCTGTCGTTGCCAAAATGCGGTTACTCCCTGTCGAACGTTTGCAACGTCTTGTGCGGTGCCAAGCAGCTCAAAACGATATAAAAAAGGCACCTGGCATTTTTTGGCGATGATATCGCCGGCAATGCCATACGCTGCGCCGAAGTTGGTGTTCCCGGCGGCAATCACGCCGCGCAGGAAACTGCGGTTCTGTGGCTGGTTTAGAAAACGGATCACCTGGGTGGGCACCGCGCCGGTGCTGCCACCGCCGCCGTAGCTCGGCACAATCAGAATATAGGGCTGAGCCATCAGCAACGGGCTGCGGCTGCCGGCGATCGGAATACGCATCGCCGGCAGGCCGAGTTTCTCAATAAAGCGGTGGGTGTTCTCCGAACTGCTGGAGAAATAGACCAATGGATTCATGGTCACACCTCACGATGCCGTGGCGTGGGCCAGTGCGCCTATTTTATCCGGGCGGAATCCCGACCAATGATCGTCACCGGCGATAATCACCGGAACCTGCTGGTAACCTAATGATTTTACATGGGTCAACGCCTGCTGATCCTGAGTGAGATCGACCACCTGATAGTCCAGTCCCTGCTTATCGAACGCCCGATAGGTCGCATTGCACTGGACACAGTCAGGTTTGCTGTAAATAATAATCATCATGATTCGTATTCACCTTTTATCTTGAAGGAAAGGCGGATAAGCCAGAAATAATTCGTTCAAAGGGCAGTTTCTGGCGGTGTAATCAACCGGTAAGCATCCCTGTGGTTGACGTTTTAAATACTATATATTGATCCTGATTTTATCAACCGCACCATATATGGTGTTTTGTCGCAATTTGATGGCAGGGCGCAGCAGGACTGGATTTAGGCGGGGAAATTTATTTTTGTCGGTCAGTGGGCCGGCAGTGCCGGCCCGGTAACATCACTTCTTCATACTGACCGCCAGGCGATTGAAGGCGTTCATGATGCAGATGGCGAACGTCAGATCGCTGATCTCGGCCGCGCTGAAATGCTCTTTAAGCGGCTCAAAGACGCTGTCCGGCGCATGGCTGGCGGCGATCAACGTCACCGATTCCGCCCATTCCAGCGCTGCGCGCTCACGCTCGCTGAACGCGTTGCTGACCCGCCAGCCGGCCAGCATGTCCACTTTGCCGTGACTGGCACCGCTTTCCCGCAGCGCCTTGCCATGCATCTCCAGGCAGTAGGCGCAGCCGTTAAGCTGTGAAACGCGCATGAATATCAGCTCGATCAACGGTTTTTCCAGCGGGCCGTGCTCTAGAGCGAGCAGGGCGCTGACCATGCTTTTGTACGGCGCCGGCGACAGTTCGACATAGTTTAAACGTGGCGTAATCATCGGAGTTCTCTTCTCGGTTAGGTGTCGGCAGCCACTTTAACCACGATATGGACTATGCTATAGAGCCATAAAATGATTATTTAACCAGGCCATAATGCGACCATTCTTTGCTTCCCTGCGGCTGGACAGCCAACTGGCTGAACCGCTGTATCGGCAGATTTATCTACGTATCAAACAGGCGATAGGACAAGGCGCGCTGCCGGCAGGCAGCCGTTTGCCGTCGGTGCGTGGTTTGGCGAGCGATCTGGGGGTGGCGCGCGCGACGGTGGAAAGCGCGTATGCGCAACTGGTTGCCGAAGGATTTTTACAAAGTCGCGGCCAGGCGGGCACCTATGTCTCGGCGCAATTGCCGCCGCTAGCGCGGCAATTGACGTTGGCGGCGGCGATGGCGATGCCGACGGTCAAACCGCCTGCGTCGCCGTTCAGCCCGGATGGCGCAACGCTGGCGCCGTTCCAACTGGGATTGCCGGCGCTGGACGCCTTTCCACGTGCGGTGTGGCAACGGATCGTCGCGCGGCAACTGCGCGCTACCACGGCGCTGTCGTTGGCGCACCCGCCAGCCAGTGGTTTGAGCGCCTTGCGTGAGGCGATTAGCCACTATCTGGCGTTGTCGCGCGGTATTCATTGTGGTCCGGATCAGATCTTTATCTGCAGCGGCTATCAGGCTCAACTGGATCTGATCGTCAATACGCTGTTGCAGCCGGGCGATGCGGTGTGGCTGGAGGATCCCGGTTACCCGATTACGCGACCGTTGTTACACGCCGCCGGCATACAGACGGTGCCAGTACCGGTTGATTCGCAAGGCATGAATATAGACCTCGGTATGGCCCGGCGGCCAGACGCCCGCATGGCGGTGTTGACGCCGACTCACCAAAGCCCGTTAGGTGTGTCGCTCAGTCTGGCTCGGCGTATGGCGCTGCTTGAATGGGCACAGCAACGGCAGGCGTGGGTTGTCGAGGATGATTATGACAGCGAGTTTCGTTATGTCGGCCGCCCATTGCCACCGTTAAAGAGTCTTGATGGCCAGCAGCGGGTGCTGTACGCCGGTTCGTTCAGCAAAACGCTGTTCCCGTCGTTGCGTCTGTCTTATCTGGTCGTGCCGGCAGCTCAGGTGGCGGCGTTTGAGCAGGTTGCCCGCCAGCGTCTGTGCGGCAGTCCTCCGTTGATACAGGCCAGCGTGGCGGCATTTATCAGCCAGGGGCATTTTTAGAAGCGCATGCGGCCGCTGTACCGCCAACGCCGACAATGGTTGGCTGACGCATTGCAGCAGCAGTTAGGCAGCGTTTTGAGCGTGGCGGCGCAGGCGGGAGGGATCCAATTGCTGGCGCGATTGACAACGGGAAGCGACAGCGCGCTGGCGGCGGCGGCATGGCGTGACGGGTTGGCGGTGCAGGCGCTGTCTGACTGGCAGCAGACGTCCGCGCTGCAGCAGGGCATCTTGTTGGGGTTTACCAATTTTACCCAGCAGTGGGAGGCGGAGCAGGCGGTGGCGAGGTTGGCGGCGGCGTTGGTCAGCCTTAATTAAACGGCCCGCGGTTTCCCGCGGGCCAGACGCACATTTGTCTTATCTTTATGATGACTGCAAGGGGTGTTAACGCCGGGCGAGCAGAACGCCGAGTACGATGCCAACAGCGGCTCCGATACCCACGCCCTGCCAAGGTTTGTCATGCACATAATCGTCGGCGTGACCGACCGCATCGCGTGCGTGCTGTGTCAAACTGGTGGAGCCATTAAAACGCGCACGGGCGTCGCGTAATACGCCTTTGGCTTTATTGTGCAGCTCACTCAGTTCCTCTTTGGTCTTGTCGCCTGAAGCTTTTAACACTTCATCCAGTGTATCGGCCAACAAGGTAAGGTCCTGATCGATGTCTCGTTCAACTTTTTCTGTTTTCTTAAACATTCGACTCTCCGTTTGGACACATGTCCTTTAAGTGTAGACCATTTCTTAAAATGTGTCGGCGATCGCACAAAATACCGAATTTTATTTTGAGGCCTGGCGCGGACTGTCAGGTTGTACATTTGGTTACTCGGCGAAACCAATCACTCACTGAACGGCAACATCGCTTGCACTAGTATCTGCTGCAACGGCCCCACCGGGGCTTGCCGAAAAACACTCTGAGGAAGCAAAGATGAAAAAAGTATTAGCACTGGTTGTTGCCGCCACTATGGGTCTGTCTTCTATGGCTTTCGCTGCCGAAACCACCGCGGCGCCTGCTAGCGCACCGGCTGCGACCACCACGACCAGCGCAGCTGCCGTGAGCAAGACTCCGGCGAAAACCACCCACAAGAAAACCCACAAGAAGTCGAGCAAGAAAGCCGCTGTGCAAAAAGCGCAGGCCGCCAAAGCCAAGAAACACAGCAAAAAAGCACCTGCTCAAAAAGCACAGGCAGCAAAAAAGCACCATAAAAAAGCCACCAAGAAAGCCGCAGCACCTGCCGCTTAATCTCTCGGCCCCAACGACGCCGTCAGGGCGTCGTCTGATATAGCCCGATGCCAACACCCGGCCCCTTCCGGGTGTTTTTTATTGGAGCGTCTATGATAAACCGCTATCTGTTCGAGCTGATGTTTAGCGCGGTGGCGCTGTGCGGCGCGATCGTCGCCTGGCCGTTGTTCGCCGAGAATTTTCTGTAATTAGCCAACCAGCGGTGTTTCGTGCAGATGTCGCCACTGAATCTGCGCGTCAAGCTGGGTAAATACTACGGTAGAATAACGCAGCGTAGCCGTCTGGCCAGGCAGCGTTTGCCGCTCTCGGTAGTTCACCACCGCGCCGCCCGGCCATTGCGCCAGCAGCGTCATCTCTTCAATGGCGATGCGCAAGCCACGCTTGGCCGCATGATGAGCCTGAAAAAAACCGCGCAGCGCTGGAAAATCCAGTTTGCTGCCGTTGAGCGCAATCAGGGTAAAATCGGCATCAAATCGCGCCAGTAGCGCGTCGAGCTGGCCTTCGCCTTGCCCCAGCCAGTTTTCGATCGCCACGTGGGCGTCCAACACTTCGTTAAAATAACGGTTCATGATATCTCCTGTTGCAGATGGATATGGCGCACCACCGCCCGATTGGCGATGCGCAGGCACAGCAGCAATGGGATTGGCGTTGCTGCGGCGGCCAGATAAAAACTGGTTTGGTAAGCGTTAACGCCGGGGGCATAACGTTGCAGCAGGTTGAACGCCAGGCTCAGCAGCGCCACGCCAAAGCAGAAACTGAGCTGACGATTGATATTCCATAGTGCGCTGGCGTCGGCCAGACGCGCGTCGTCAAGGGTCAGGAAGGCGCTGCTCTGTGCGGTACTGCTGCATAAACTGCCGCCAAATCCCATCATCGCAAAGGCGGCAAGTTGCCATGCGAGCTGGTCGGCGGCGCTGATATGCGCCAGCGTCAGGATCCCCAGCCCCTGCATGATGCAGCCGAGAATAAATAACGGGCGTGGGCCAAGACGGTTGAAGCTTTTGCCGGTCAGCGTAATCGCCAGCAAAGAGGCCAGAGACCAGGGGATCATCAGCGCGCCCACCGCGGCGGCCGACATCGCCAGCTGATTTTGCAGGTACAACATGGCGAGCAGATTGACGCCGAGAAACAGTCCGGGAATGGTCTGGTAAACCAGCATCGAAATACGTAGCAGCGGGTTTTGCATCAGGCGCAGATCGAGCAGTGGGTGCGGGTGGCGCAGGCTATGGCGCAGATAGATAGCCATAGCCACGCCAGCGCCGACCAGCAGCAGCGCCGCCGAGCGTTGCGTCTGTGGTTCGCCCAACCGGCTCAGACCAAGCAGCAATAAACTCAAGGTAGCGCAGGCGCTGAGCAATCCCCAGACATCCAACGGCGAACGCTGCGGCGACGGTGCATCACGGCGTAGCCACAGGGCGGACAGCAGCAACGCCAGTAGCGCCAGCGGCAGATTGGCGAAGAATACCCAGCGCCACTCCAGGCGATCGACGATGAGCCCCCCCAATAGCGGGGACAGCGCCGGCGCCAGCAGACCCACCAGCATGATGGCGGCAGACAGCCGGGCGCGTTCATGGCTGCGATACAGCTGATAGGTCAGCGTCTGACCGATCGGGATCAGCAGGCCGCCGCCGATGCCTTGCAATACTCGCCAACCAATCAGCGCGCCAATCGTGCCGGCAAAACCGGCGGCGGCGGTGGCGAGGATAAATACGGTCAGTGACAACAGAAACACCCGTCGTGCGCCGATGCGCTGCGCCAGCCAGGCGCTGAGGGGAATGACCAGCGTCAGGCCGAGAATATAGCCGGTGCTGACCCAGGCCAGTTGGTTGACGCTGGCGTGCAGCGCGCGGCCAATCGCCGGGTAGGCGATGTTGGCAATGAACATAGTGATCAGATCGACAAAAAAACCAAGCAGATAGATGAGCGCGACGCGAGTACGATACGGCATAGGGCCTCCGGTTGAAGGCGTGCAGTGTAGCGGGGGGAAAGCAGCGGATAAATCGGCGCCAGGCGGTTACACTGTCAAAATAATTTTGACAGTCATCGAGGATTCCATGCTCAATTTACAGCGGCTGGCTATTTTTGTTGCCGTGGTCGAGGCCGGTAATTTCACCGCGGCGGCAAACACGCTGGGGCAAAGCAAAGCGGTGGTCAGCTTTAATATCAAGCAGTTGGAAAGCGAGCTTGGCGTATCGTTGTTGGCGCGCAGCACGCGGAAACTGTCGCTGACCGACGCCGGCGAACGGTTTTATCAGCGCAGTCTGCGCCTGTTGCAAGAGGCAGAAAACGTCTTGGATGACGTGCGGCGCGACCACCACGGCCTGAGCGGCACCTTGCGCATTACCAGCACGCCGGAATATGGCGCTCACGCGGTGGTGCCGGCGCTGGCGGCTTTTGCCCAGCTGCACCCACGGTTACGTATCCAGCACGTTTCTTCTTCTCAGCATGCGGATTTGATTGCCGAGCGCTTTGACGTGGCGATTCGTCTGGGGCGCATGGCAGATTCAAACCATCGTGCGGCACGCCTCGACGATTTCGCCATTTTGCCGGTCGCGTCACCGGACTATCTGGCGCGACAGCAGATTGTTTCGCTGGCGCAACTGGCGCAGGCGCAGTGGATTGTTCACAGCCGATTAGCGTCTCCGCTCAGTTGGCAGGTGGTAACGCCGCAACGGCAGGCGGTGCTGTTCGACGTTGAAACCCCTGCCGCGCTGACGGCCGACAGCGCGACGGCGCTGCTGGCGTTCGCCCTGCACGGCGCCGGCGTTGCCCTGCTGCCGGACTGGCTGGCTCGCCCGGCACTGCAGCGCGGGCAATTATGTCAGCTGTTGCCAGACCACCGCTTCCCGACACAGAGTATTTATGCGCTTTACCCCAATACGCGCCACGTACCGGAGAAGGTGCGGGCATTTATCGATTTTTTGCGGTCCTGGTTAGCCAAGGGTGAATAAACTGCAATACCGTGGCAATGGTCTGTTGATGTACTGCTGCACGCTGCGCCGTTGTCGAGTCACAAATAAAGCTTTCCCCCTCCTGCGCCAGCACGGTTTTTGCCCGTGGGGTGCATAAGGGCAAGAAATCAAAATGACTGCTGTCAGGGATTTGCACGCTGGTAATGGGGTGCCTGCCGGCATACTTCGCCAGCGACGCCCCCCCCAGACCGTCCGCCGTTGCCAGATAGCGCTGCGCTTCGACAATCAGCAGCGGGGCGGAAAGCGAGCCCAGGCTGGCGGGCAACAGGTAGGGTGCCATGCCGGGATCGAGCGCAATGGCAAAGCGAACGCGGCGATCCTGATAGTCATGGTTGAAGCGCTGGGCTGACAGCTGCCGCAACTCAACCTTGGCCTGCGTATAAAACTGGCAGTTGGCTGAATGCGGTGCGCGATGGCAGCCGTGAATAAACTGGCGTAGATCAAGGCGCCCGCCGACCAGTGCAATGGCGCTGTAGCCGCCTTTGGAATGCCCGATAACGCCAATGGCGTTGGCATCGATCCGTTGGCTCCAGCGCGCATCGTCGAGCATGGCGCCGATCAGCGCGGACATATCCTCGGTTTGCAACCATAGGCGGGCAGACTGCGCCGGGAGAGAATTGCCGGTAGTACTGCCGGGATGATTGGCCGCCGCTACGATTATCCCTTGTTCAACCAGAGCCTTGGCCAGCCAGGCCTGACTGGCGTTGTTACCGCCGCTGCCGTGGCTCAGGATCACCAGCGGGAATCGGCCCTGGGCAACGGGCGCATTAATCCTACTCGGGATACCAGCAAACACCGGGTTGGCTGCCAGCACATGTTGCGGGCCGCTATCCTCGGTGGGGTAGTAAATGCGGCTGTCGAGTGCTCTGCCGTTAGCATGAAAGGTGTGTTGTGCGTCGGCAAGTTGATAAGGGGCGGCGTTGGCGAATGAACCGATCAATGCCAGCAAGATAACGAATGTCTTCATGATGCTTCCTTGACAGGGAAAGCGGCCAATTTGCAGCAGGGGGATAGGTTGTGGCGACCTCGATCGCGATTTAGGTCGTTAACGGTTTGTTTTTGCAAGCTTAAGATTTTACACTCGCGGACACCTTCCCGGTTATTGCGAACCCTGGCCATGCCGCTTATTCCACTGACATTTGTCTTTGCTGCCGTGTATCTGGCACTGTTGATTCGCCTGGGGGCTCCCCAGCGTCAGCGCTGGGTATTTCATCTGTTACTGCTATTGTGCATCTGGCAAAGTCTGTTGGTCGGAGTGCGTTATGGCTATCATTTCAACCAGTTCAACGCGCTACAACCCTATGGCGCTATCGCCATTCCCGCGCTGATTTATCTGGCGCTTACCGCGAGCGCGCAAGGCGGGCGTTGGCACTATGGTCTGGTGGTGGCGATGCCGTTGGCGATTGCTGGTTGGGCGCAGCTGTGGGCACCCTGGCTGTTGGATGGTCTGATCATTGCGGCCTATCTGGGGTTTGCCCTCGCCATGCTGTTGTTTTTACGGCAGGGGGAAAACAGCTTACCCAGGGTAGCGCTGACGGAAAGTTGGCTGAGTCTGCGCCTTTGGCGCGCGCTTGGCATGCTTTTATTGGCCGGTGGCTTAGCTGAAACGGCCATCGCCTGGGATTTTGCCTTTCACGCCGGGGAGCATGCCGGTGCCATCGCTACCTTGAGCAGCCTGCTGGTGGTGCTGGGGCTTGGCGCCATTCTGCTGCGGGCGCATTTACCTGCGCATACGGTGGAGGAGCCACCAGTTGAAGCCGAGCAGCACAAGCCGACCGAGGAATGGTTCGCGCTGATTGAGCGCCGCCTCAGGCAGGATGGCCTGTATCTGGACGCTGAGCTTAACCTGACTCGTCTGGCGCGTAAGGTTGGCTTGCCGGCACGCAAGGTGTCCCAGGCGATTAATCAGCATGCCGGGATGAACGTATCGCAATTTGTGAACCAAATGCGCATTCATCAGGCAGCTCATTGGCTAAGCGCAAGCGATCGGCCGATTACCGACATTATGCTGGAGGCCGGTTTTACCACTAAATCCAATTTTAACCGCGAATTTCAGCGCATTTTGGGCCTCAACCCCAGCGAATGGCGCAAACGGTATGCGTTAGCCAAGCAATAATGGTCTGGCCGTCGCTATGATCCCGGTTTACTGCCGCTTGGGGGCGAGGGGGGATTCCCGGTGGCAGGTAGCCAGCGCTGTCGTTGCCAACCAAAGCGTTGCCTGCGCAATCCTCGCTCCCATTGGGGAATGACCGTGTATCGTTAGCTGCCTGCGATGCGTGAAACAGCCACGCCAGCCTTGGCTCAAGCTGATGATTAAGGATTATTCCGAAACCCGGATGCACTCTGAGAAATTTATTGTTTCAGCCAATGATTCCGGTAAGGTCGCACTGCGGTTCAGAATGAGAGGAGGAATCGATGTATTTACGGCCGGATGAAGTGGCTAGAGTGTTGGAGAGTACCGGTTTTGAACGTGATTATGTCACCGATCAAGCCTACGGCTACCGCAAGGGCGATCACTATGTGTATGTTAACCGCGAAGCGCGGATGGGCAGAACTGCGTTGGTGATACACCCTGCGTTAAAAGAGCGCAGCGTGCACTTTGCGACCCCGACGTCGCCAGTGCGTACCAGCGAACAATATACTGAATTCCCATTGGATCTCACCGGCGACACGCCAAACCTGCGTTACGGCATTCCGCACGGCTTCAGCTCGCGCGAAGCGCTGTCCCGCTATCTTTACAGTATGTTCCTGTAACCAGGGAGCGCAGTCCGCTGCGCCCATGGCTCACCCGTTGACGATGGCATCCAGATTGAAGCGCTCGTTATAGGCGCGGCGAAACTGCGCCAGTTCAAACGCATCCAAATCCAGTTCAGCAAAGTAAAATAGCGCCGACTCGGTGTGTTCGGCGTGCAACTGCGGCGACAGACCCGCGCGGATCAGGGTTTCGCGCCACAGGCCTATCTGCGTATCGTCCGCCTGTTTGATAAAGGTGACATAGATAAACAGCAGGTAGGCCGCACGGTGCATTTCTTCGGTGTAGCCGTTGTTCAGCATCCGGATGAAGCGTTGGCCGTTGTGCCCGCCCATTTCCTGCACCATCGATTCAACCAGCATCGGTTTGACCTTCAGCCAGTTCGCCAGAGAATCAATGGCCTTGCGGGTATCGGAGGTCAGCAGGCGGTAACCGACAATAAAGACCACGATCAGGGCGGCGATAATAATCCACGTCATTGGGGTGTCTTGTACTCGTTAGTTGCCAGCAACTGGCCAGGGGCGCCGCTGACGGCGCCGGTGATGTCAGTGTTGTTCGCCGCTGAAATTATCCGCTGCCCGTGGTGGCTGATTATGCACACGGTGATTGAAGGTGGCGGCATCCTTGGCCAGCGCATCCAGGTGGGCGCCGAGCATTTTGATTTGCTTCACCAGCGCATGCTGTTCCGGCACCGAGCTGGCGGTGCTCAGTTTCCGCGCCAGCTGTTCGTTCTGTGCACGAAGGGCAGCTTCGCGTTGTTGAGCTTCCAGCAATTGTTGTTGCAGTGCGTGATAGCGTTGTTGCCATTCGCGGTGCTGCTTTTCGAAGCTGGCCTGCAACTCATTCATTGCATTCTGAAACTGGATTTCCAGTTCGCGCATTGTCATGGGCTCGATCCTTTGCGGCACTCAATATTGGCTGGCAGTATAACGAAAACTACGCGCAAGCTCACCCGCTGGTGACAAAAGCAGACAATCCCCAGCGATAAATCGTCACTTGCAACCTCGCCATGGCGTCTTACAATCAAGCTCATCCCCCCGCAATACAGGAACCTCGGTCGTTTTCGGTATTAACTTCTAGGTGAGTGGCAGCGAGATGAACAACGAAGAAAAAGGTTTTTTTGAGCAGGCAATGGCCGACGTTACCCCCTTATCTGGGCGGCAACAGACGCTGTATCTAAAAGCCGACCATCGGGAGGACCAGCGCGCGCGCCGCGCCGCGCAGGCGCTGCAACAGGAAAATCCGCTCAGCAGCGACTTGCTGGAGATTATTCCCTGCGATGTGCCACTCGAATACCGGGGCGAGGGTATTCAGCAAGGGGTGCTGGAGAAGCTGCGCCATGGCCGTTATGCGCCGCAGGCCAGCCTGAACCTGCTGAAACGCCCGGTGGAAAGCTGTCGTCAGGAGCTGTTCCGCTTTATCGTACTGGCGCAGCAGGAAAACCTGCGTTCGCTGCTGGTGGTGCATGGCCGTGGTCGTGAAGATGAAAGTCATGCCAACATTGTGCGCAGTTACCTGGCCAAATGGCTGGCGCAACTGGAACCGGTGCAGGCGTTTTGTCGCGCACTGCCGCGCGACGGCGGCGATGGAGCCTGTTACGTAACGCTGCGTAAATCGGCGCAGGCCAAAGCGGATAACTTTGAGCGCCATGCCAAGCGCAGCCGCTAAGCGGGCAACCCGCGTCAGGCCGGCAGCGGATTGGCTATTTCGATCAGGTTGTTGTCCGGATCGCGCAGGTAGATCGAGACGATCGGCCCGTTGGCGCCGGTGCGTTCTATCGGACCTTCTTCAATAATCACCCCCAGATCGTCCAGCTCCTCCATGACCAGCGCCAGCGGGGTGGCGGCGATAAAGCACAGATCCGCCGAGCCGGGCGTCGGGCGATAGGCCTTTGGTTCGAACTCGTTGCCAGCCTGATGCAGATTGATCTTTTGCTGACCGAAGGCCAGCGCCTTGCGCTCGTCGGCGAAAGTGATGATATCGAATCCCAATACCTGTTGGTAAAAGCGGCAGCTGCGTTCAATGTCTGCCACGGTTAACACCAGGTGGTCCAGTTTATTTATCTTCATGGTAAAGCGCGTCGTCGTTGAGGTGGATTAAATCGGCCAATAGCGTGCTCGGCTATTGGCCGTGGCTAATTATTTATCGAACAGTTTATGATCCAGGGAATAACGCCCGGCACCGGTAACCGCCAACAGCAGCAGGCCGCCAATGATGCTGATATTTTTAAAGAAGTTTATTTCATTGCCCATCATCTCCGCACCGGTCATATTCCAGAACGGGTGGCCGATAAACGCCGTACCCAAAACATACAGAGCAAAAATAACCGCGATAGGTCGCGTGAAAATGCCGACGATTAACGCGATGCCGAAAATAAATTCAACCACCACGGCAATAATCGCGGCAAAATACGGCATTGGCGTGCCGTAGCCTTCCATTGACGTGACCGTGCCGCCAAAATTGGTCAGTTTCATCCAGCCAAAAATAATGAACAGGATCATCAGCAATATTCTGGAGAGCAGAATAACGCCGTCTTTTGAGCTATCACCCATGTTGAACTCCTTAGCCACTGCTGAAAATTATTGTTGCACTGCTGATTAAAGCGTAGACCAGTTGGCCGGTTTTTCTAGGCACAGCAGGGGATTGCGCACGTTTTTACGCCGCTGACGGGGCCGAGGGTTTGTTGGCTATACTTAAACCAATTCAGCACTGGGTAAACGCACTCAGCCGGCAGCATCCTTTAAACCGTGAGATGAAAATATGGACCTGGAAATATTACAAGACGACACCCGTTTCTTTATTAATGACCAGCAGGGTAACGCTATTGCCGAGATTTCTTTTGTGCCTAGCGGTGACAGATTAACCATTATCGATCATACCTGGGTAGACGAAACGCTAAAGGGTCAGGGCGTAGGGAAAGTGCTGGTGGCTCGGGTAGTGGAAAAAATGCGCCAGCAAGGGCGCAAGATTATTCCGCTGTGCCCATTTGCCAAACATGAGTTTGACACCACGCCGGCTTATCAGGATATTCGCGCATAAACTTGCCAAGGCGGCCGAATACTGGGGGAGGCGACCTCCCCAATAATGGATGTGTTAATGGTGTTTAGTTTATGGCGAGCATTACTGAGCGGGTTTCTGCGCGGCAAGAATAAATATCATCGGGCGCTCCTTTTCTTCATCCAGCGCCGGGTTGTCGTGGATTTGCCGTGCTGAAGGCCCCCATTCATTCAGATAGGTGATAGTAAATCCTTGCTGTATCAACATATTGACGTAGCTGCCCAACATGCGATGTTGCTTGATCACCCCTTCCGCCAGCCAGTTGGAAATACGCTCGCCCTCCTGCTGATAGCTATTGACCGGCCACGATTGTTGCCCATCTTCGGCGACCAGCCAGCCCTGCTGCCTGGGGGCGCTATAAATCGGGTGTTCGGCGGTGAAGATAAACTGCCCGCCCGGTACCAGCGACTGAAATACCGTGGCGAACAGTTTCTGCAGGTTGACGATGTAATGCAGCGTTAGCGAGCTGTAGGCCAGATCAAAACGCTCCGCCGGCAGTTGCAGCGCCTCCAGATCCTGTTGGCGATAGTCAATCGCCGCATCGTTGGTCATTTTCCGCGCTTTATTCAACATTTTCTGCGACAGATCGAGCCCCAGCACGCTGGCGGCACCCTGCTCGCGCGCGCTACGGCAGAACCAGCCATAGCCGCAGCCAAGATCGACCACCTGCTTGCCGTGCAGGTCCGGCAGAATACGGCGAATGGTTGGCCATTCCGGCGCGCCGTCGAGGCCGTTGACCGAACGCTCAAGTTGGGCGTAGCCGTCAAAGAAGCGCTGATTATCATAGATATTTTGTGACATAGAGACTCCTTTTTTACCGTGCCGCATGCTGCGGCAGCTGCCAGAGAATACGCGTTGGCATCCTGGTTCTCAATCATGCCGGCAGGGTAGCGTTCTGATTAGGTTGTGCCAGCGCTGACAGGTCGGCTTTGGCTGGTTTGTTATTCCGCTGGCACGTTACCTTATTCGGGCGTTAACGGATTACGTACCAATACATCACGGGAGAACGGGATGCGACTTTATATTTATCTATTGCTGGCGGGCTGCTTGACATTATCTGGCTGCGTCGCTGCGTATTATCGCTAAGGAGCAAGGATGCGTCATTTTTTATTATTGTGCCTGGTGCTGTCATTAACGGCCTGCGCCTCGCTTTATTACCGGTGAACGAATGAAAAAAATCATACTGTTTGCCGCGTTGGGGTTAAGCGGCTGCGTCTGCGTGTATGGCCCGACCAAAAGCGGCAACGTGCCGCAGTCTGATGCGAGTGCCTCTCCGGCGGTGGCGCCCGTTGACGCGACAACGCTGATTGGCAACCGGCGGCCGGACGAACTGTTCAGCAAGGCGGAAGCATGGTTTGCCAGTAAAGGGATCACGCCGGTGGTCAGCAATGAGCAGAGCGGCATCATTGCCACGATTGGCGACTCCCCGGCGCTGGCGCAGAGCTATCTTGATTGCTCTGCGTTAGGACAATCGCAGCCGCTGCAGCGACAATATCGGCTGGTGGTACAGGCGTACAGCGCTGGGGAGGGCAGCCGAGTCAGCGCGCAGGCCAGTGGAACGGCACGGTTAACCGCTGCAGATGGTAACGACAAGGTTAAACCGGCCGAATGTCGCTCAAACGGCAATTTTGAAAAGGATATGCTGGAGACGCTGCGGAAATAACCTGGATTCTGCAAGGTCTTTTTCGCATTGACGAAGGCATAGCTAACTGATATTACGTCTCATTAGCATTGTTGTCGGGGCTCCCCCCGAATGAATCGTACCGATCAGGAAATCTTATGCCGTTGTTTTGTTGTCGTTTTAAGTGGGTGGTAACCAGCTTGCTGTTGGGGACGCTATTACCGGCAATGGCCATGGCCAAGCCCGATCTGCAGCGCAAGATAGGCGTGACCGTGGCGGATACCGGCGCGCGTGATTACCGCTTTAGCGACCTGCGCCTGGACTCGGCAGACGGCAAGCGCCACTATCGCATTCGTATCGCCCAGCCGAACCAGGCGCCGCCGGCGCAAGGGTATCCGGTGGTGTATTTTCTGGATGGCAACGCGGTATTAATGGAGTTAAATACCAAGCTGCTATCCCGCCTGGCGGCCGGGGCGCATCCACCGCTGTTGGTGATGCTGGGTTATGACAATGACTTGCGGATTGACGCGCCGAGCCGGGCGTACGATTACACGCCGCAACCCCCGCAGGAAGAGCAGCAAAAGCCTGTGCCGATGCCGCATTGGCCCAACGGCGGAGCCGATGAGTTCCTGCAATTGATTGAACAGAAAATAAAACCGGCGGTAGCTGCGCAGGTGGCGGTCGATCCCCGGCGACAGACGCTGTGGGGCCATTCGTATGGCGGCGTTTTTGTGTTGCACACGCTGTTCAATCAACCGCAGGCGTTCCAGCGCTATATCGCCGTGGAGCCGTCGCTGTGGTGGGGAAACGGTTTTATCCTCAAAGAGGCGCAGGCCTTTATGCAACAGCGGCCGGCGCTACGGGTGCAATTGGCATTATGGGAGGGTACCCGGCGTCAGCAGCAAAGGGCGAGCGGAGATGCACCTCCCGGGGCAGGTAACGCCTCGCCGTCCGAGGGGACACAGCAACTGGCGCAGCGGCTGTCGACGCTCAACGGGCTACGGGTGAATTATCACGCATGGCCACAGCAGGGCCATGGCGGCATGCTGGCAGCGGCGGTCGCACCGGCGTTGCTGGAGGCGTCGGAGTGAGTAATGCCAGGTGTTAGGCACAAAAAAGCCTGCAAACCATAGGAATGCGGGCTTTTTCGTTATTGCCACCGGGTCTGTCTGGACTGGGGGGATTGGGTGGGGGAGTCTGAATACGTCGCAGTAATACATCGTGCCGCCATCCGGCCTGAACCAGACGCTGTTCGGGATAGCGACTTCGGGCTGAGGAGGCGTCTCAATCGTTAGCGTAGCCATGTTAATAAGTCTGTGAAATTTACCGACGACTTTCAGCGGATAACCTTCATCCATGGTGCTAAAGACAAAATTTCCCGAGCGATCGCAACGCCCATCGTCTATTCGTGTTCCGCCAGTCCCTGCTGATGCCGTCACAGCGGTAAAAATCTGGGGATTCAGATCATAGAGGCCAGTCTTGCACTCTGTCAGTGCAGAAAACGCTCAGACAGCCGATCGCCGAACAACATGATGACAAGACCGGTCAGCATGACCAGCATTCCCCCCAGCTTGAGCAACGAAACCGGTCGTCGTATGGCGCCCAGCAGACCAAAATGGTCGATCATCTGAGACGAGATCAACTGTCCGACAATTGCCAGCCCGAGTAGGGCTGAAAAACCGATTTTCGGCGCGAGCACGACATAACTGAACAATGCGCAGGCACCGATCAGACCGCCAGTCAGACTCCACAAAGGCTGAGACGGAATGGTCGTCAGCGAGGTGAATAATCCCCCGCGCAGCAGCGAATAAACCCCAAGGCTAAATGCCCCGGCCGCGAAGGAGAACAGTGCGGCGGTGACCGAATCGCCTCCGAGTCCTTGAGCCAGTTGGCTGTTCAACGTCGTCTGCAGGGTAATCCCGAGACCTGCGGCAAAAGCGATTACGTAATAGGTCATGCCCATGTGTGTTGTCCCTGTCAGTGCGCCGGCTTCAGCGGCAGGAAGGTTTCCGCAAAAATGTCAGGCGCATGCCCGGCGGCGGCAAACAGATGTTCACGCGATTCATCAATCGCGGCGCGAAGACGCGCGCTGTCCACGCCCTGGACTTTTCCGTTCTGCTTGACGATGCGCCCGCCAATCATGACGGTATCAATGTTACTGCGTTCTGTAGCATGTACCACCGTGCCAAAGGCATTGCCGGACGGATAGAGGTTGATGTCGCCGGCGTTAATCAGGATCAGGTCAGCCTGTTTGCCCGGCGTCAGGCTGCCAATCTTGTCCTGCAGTCCTGCGCAGGCAGCGCCATCGACGGTCGCCGCTTTAAGAAGTTGCGCTGCCGGGAGTGTTGTCAGCGAATGCTCTGAATCACAGCAGTGCTGCTTATGCATGCCCATCACCCGCTGTAGGTAAAATGCCACGCGCATTTCCATAAACATGTCGGTACTGTAGGACGTTTCATTGTCAACGCTCAGACCGGGGTTGATGCCATGACGTTGCGCAGCTTCAATGGCAAACATACCGTTTTCGATGCCATAGTGCGCATCGGAGCGCGGGCAGACGTTCACTCGCACACCCGCTTCCCGCAGGATCTTCCATCCCTCGTCAGGCAGCGCTGTGCAGTGATTGAAAATATTGTCTGTGCCAAGAAGGCCCTGTTGATGCAGCGATTCAAGCTCTGACGCCATCTCAGCGCCAAAGAATTCAGTGACGATTGGCAGTCCCAGCCTGCGAGCTTCGGCCCACAACTCTGGCTCCAACTGAGCCATGCCACCAAGAGAAACAAGGCTTTCAGAATTGTTCGTGAAATACTTTTCCTGTAGACGCTGCCAGTTACCCGGCCAGTGCGCTCTGTCCCAGTCACCTGATACCGGCGCTCCGGAGGCATGGATGGCACGAATGCCCGAGTCAAGCAAGGCCTCTACGGCGGCGTCCGAATGCGCAGCGGTACGACTGTTATGGGAATTATCAATGATTGTAGTTATGCCCGCGTCAATAGCTCCCAGGGCAGTCAGCAGGTTACCGATATAAATATCGCCGGGGCGATAGTATTTGGCGAAAGAGAAATGCGTGGCGTTGCTGTAGTCGTCTAGACAGGTGGCATTAGGGTTGATGCGGCGCAACTGTCCTTCCCATGCGTGACGGTGAGAATCCACCATCCCCGGCATGGCAATCATGTTCGTGGCATCTATCTCGTGGGCACTTTGCGCGTCCAGGTTCTGACCCACGGCGGTAATGGTTGATCCGGTGATAAGAATATCACCGCGCTCAATATTACCCACATTATCATCCATGCTCAGTATGGTTGCGCCACGGATCAACGTTACCGGTGGGTTTTCAGTCTGATTATTAACAATATTTCTAATGTAATCGGTCATTTAAAGTGTCTCTTTTCTCATCAACAGGGAAAAGATACGTCACTCTATTAATATGAAAAAGATGCTTAACGCGTTTTCATTATTCATAATTTACGAATAATGATGTTAACTATGGGCAGATTTATTGGCACTGGGGAGAAGGAATGTGGATCGTATTCAGGCTATGCAGATCTTTACGCGGGTGGCCGAAGCCGGAAGCTTCGTGCGCGCGGCGGAAACGCTGTCACTGCCTCCGTCGACGGTAACCAGCACCATAAAAGGCTTGGAGAAATACCTGCAGGTGCGTCTGCTTAACAGGACAACGCGGCGGGTGAGCCTCACCCCTGAAGGGTTACAGTATCTCGCGCAGTGTCGGGAAATACTCTTCTTGATCGACCATGCGGAAGCCAGTCTGACGGATTCGGTAAAGCGGCCGCAGGGGCGCTTGCGGGTAGATATGCCCGGTGGAATCGCCCATTTCATTGTCATGCCAAACCTGAAAGACTTTTTCCGACGTTATCCGGATATCTACCTGATGGTCGGGGTAAACGATCGTCAGGTCGATCTGATTCAGGAGGGCGTGGACTGTGTGATCAGGGTTGGAGAGCTCAATAACTCAACGCTGGTCGCCCGCCCGCTAGGCCGGTTTTGCTGGGTCACCTGTGCATCGCCGGACTATCTCAGGGAATACGGCATTCCGCAATCGCCTGAAGAATTGTCCCGGCATCGGGCGATCCACTATTTTTCCGGTCAAGCCAAACGTGCGAACGAAATGCGCTTTGCCCGCGGCGCTGAAACACGATCCATACCTATGAATGGGGGGACCGCCGTTAATGAAACGGGCCTCTACATCAAAATGTGTCTTGATGGTTTCGGACTGGTGCAGCTTGCCGAGAGCGTGGTCTCAGAGTATCTGCAGGCGGGGAAGTTAATCGAGGTTCTGGCTGACTGGCAGCCACCGTCAATACCGGTGAATTTGCTTTATCCGCATCAGCGTTTTCTTTCTCCCGCCGTGCGCGTCTTTGCTGACTGGGTAGCCGGGCTGATCCACAACGCCAGCCCCGGCCAGTAAATACGAAGAGCATCCCCTCTGCGCTCAGAAGGGGATAAATGTAAGCGTGTTTGAACAAACACAGGGAAGAAAGCGGGGCCACACAGTCGCCATCCTCCAGCCTGGAAAACATCAGGAGGACGACCTGTCTCCTGAAGACAGAGGCCAAGATTCAACTCCATGAGGATGCGGGTTCCAGATGTGCGTTTCGTCTTGCAGCCATGCCGGTACCGGCACCGACCACCGCGACCGCCGCAGTCACCAGCAGCGGCACAGCTCAGCCGCCGGACCAATCATGCACTTTACCCAGCAGCAGGGGGCCCATGGCGGCCATCAGATAACCGACACATTGTGCCATGCCTGACAGGGCCGCCGCGTCGCCGGCGTTCTGGGCAGGGACTTAATACAACCATCGCCCGGCCTTGGCGGAGTTAATAAGCATCTCCAGAGTGAAATCGGGAACCTGAGTCAGCTTTTCACTATCGGGATAGTAGGTATCTATGCTGAAACCCTTGCTGTTTACGTTGAATTGATTAAAGAAGTCTCTCATTAGCTCCTCTGCTTCTTCACGCTCGAAATGTAAATCGGTGTCTATATCCGTTTTGACAGTCCATTTCTTCTTGAAGAATGGAATGATCGAACAACCATCATGTTTTTTGACCAAAGAAAATACAGCCTGTTGCACTTTGTCTATGGTCATAACCTGTCCTCTGCACGAGCAATTTTGTTGTAGGTTGTCATGGTCCGGATTGTGATGATAGAAACATCGTTGGCCAGTATCGCCCACCCGATGACAGGGATTGTCCTTCCAGCAAAAGTGCCAATATTCGCGACCATCCTGATCTTGAACGTTTTAAGGTTTAGTGGGCTACCGATAACACTGGGCATTTTTATGCCGAACGGGAATTGGCTATTCTTGAACACATTTCTCGCCATTTTGCTGGCTCTGGATGTTCCCGAGATCGCTCCACTAGGTTTGGTTCGTGTTAACAAGTCTCGGCGGCCCAAGAGGATAGCCGTTGCGGCAAAAGTATCTTGTTGACCTAATTGCTCAAGCGTTTTCTGCACAAAGATGGTGAGCAATAGTTCATAGGCCGTTGTAGAAGTAAGTTCCACCTAGCTCTTCAACTGTATCCATAGGAATTCCTTTTCATTAGCATAGTTGTACGATAACCAAGCATATTAAGGGATTCAATCAGCAAGGTGATTGCTTTACCTTTGCCCGCAAAAAAAGATTTATAGGAAAACTGTTCACCCTATACACTAACGAATATTTATTATTTATTTTCAATGTGTTAGTTGACGATTGCTTACCTTCACACTGTGCAGTTGACCTGCTTCAATGCGAACCATTGCTTGGCCACGTTCAGCAAAATACTTTCTTGAGCTATCTGCTGCTGTTCCGCTTCTGCTGCCTCTTTAGCCTGCGGGTCAATGCCTCTTGCCAGTATCGCGAGCTTTTCCGCACGTATTTGCCGGGCGTCGGCAAGTGACAGGGCCGGGTAGGCACCGAGGCTAACCATAGTCCGTGAACTGCTGCCGGGGCGAAGGTAGCGGAAGCGCCACAATTTCTTGCCGGTGGTTTTGACTAACAGGAACAGGCCGTCACCGTTGTGCAGGGTGAGGTCTTTCTCGATTGCTTTGGCTTTTTGTACTGCGGTATCTGTGATGAGGCGTGCAGTCCGCGCCATGTAAGGGTTCTTCCATAATTGGTATACGTTTATGGCATACATTTTAACGTATACCCAAGGAAACGCTAATAACCAGCTGATTTTACTGACTATTCTTGAGGCGCTACAGACACAAAAAAGCCCGCAAACCATAGGGATGCGGGCTTTTTCGTTATTGCCACCGGGTCTATCTGGTATCACTGGTGGCTTGTTTGGTGGAGCTGGGGGGATTTGAATAACTTAATTAGTTTGTTGTAATCATTGATAAAAATTGAGTTCAAACTTGTGAGGTATACCTAAACGTATACCAATACGGGAAAGTGACACCGATTTAGAGTGCGATTTTATGATCCGGCATCAGCAACTATCCCTCAAATGAGTCTGTTTTTGGATCTGCCTCATGATAGATCCAATCTGTCATCTCGCTCAGAAAAAAAAGATTTATAGAAAAACTGGTCACACTGTTCACTTTTTAATTTAGTTGTTTAAAAACAATTAATTAACCGGTGATTAGTTGGTGATGAGTTTGCCCTGACTGGTCACTAACCGTGAATAGTCAGCCCAAAAATGCAAAAGACCGGCCTGAGCCGATTATTGAGGTGCTTCTCACGATGATGTCGGTGATTTCTGCTGTGGCGGAATTTGAGCGGGATCTGCTGCTTGAGGGCACGCACTCAGGTATTGCGAGGGTAAAAGCAACTGGAAAGCGATTTGGTCGTCCTTCAGCACTGAATGAAGAACAGCAACTTACTGTGATTACACGTATAAGCGCCGAGGTCAGGATCAGCGCCATTGCACGGGAATTTGATACTAATATTCAGGGTTAATAGTTTGCTATGTGCCAATAGCAGACATTCTTTATACGAATGAATTTAATTATAATTACTTATAGTTGGACTAGCTTGTTAGGCGGTTTAACTCGTGGTTAAATATGAGCTGCCGTTAAAATAAGCATTAGGCTACTCTGAAGTCTATCAGTCGTCACGGAGACACTATGAGAATTCCAACTAGTCGTAACCCCAAGTTGATGTCGAGCCTTAACCCAAACCTGACGAGCAGTATCAATCCTCATCTCACTAGCAGCATTAACCCAAAGCTGACGTCAAGCATCAATCCCAAACTGACCTCAAGTATCAATCCTGCGCTTACATCGAGCATAAACCCCAAGTTGACTAGTTCCATCAACTACAAGCTCACGTCAAGCAGAAATCCAAATCTTACGTCAAGCATCAATCCCAAGCTAACCACATCGGTCAACCCAAATATATCATCTAATATTCCTGGACTATATTTATTTGATCTAGCACTAAATGCGGTAGGATTCACAGTATCGTCAGCTCCAAACTATTGGTTGTTATTCGATCCACTCTGCCACTTTACTGGTGTCGCTGTGAATTGTCGGCAGAATATTTTCGTTGAGTTTGACCTAGATAATAATTTTGTTGGATTCTTTATTCATGCCAAAGATCAAAGCTGGCTACGGTTCAACATAAATAACGATTGGGTGGGGTTGACTACATAATCCTAATAATATGTGTCACAATTCACTATTTACAATATGGCTTCTCCGCTCTCAAACGGGGCGTATTCCAAGAGTAAACCTTTGAAGCGGAGTGTAAGTGAAAAAACACGAAGGCATATCAAAATATAAGCTGAATAAAATAGCTGCAGAGTCTTTGAGAAATAGTATCCGTCTTCATTTTGACTCAATGCTGCTTTATGATAACGGTTCGTATCCAAGTGCATTTCAGCTTTCAGTCTTGGCGCTTGAAGAGTTCTCAAAAGCCATCTGGGTAGATCACTACATTTGGTCATCTGAAACTAATGAGGGCTATCCAGATGTTCAGTTTGAGCAGGCATGGTTAAAACTTCTATATCTACACCCCAAAAAACAGTGGAACTTTGTAGCAAGAGAAATAGATGATTATTCTCCAGGTTTTATTTCCCTGATACAGAGCAGGAAATTAGAAGAGAAAAAACAAAATTCTATATATGTTGGTTTGTCTCGTATGAAGGGAGGGGTTGATATAGATAGCCGAGTCTCTACCCCGTGGAAAATTAAACAAAAAGATGCTAGGCAGTTTATTTCAGTAATCAATGATGAATTACTAAGGATAGTTGCGAGAATTGAGGGGGATGAATTTTATTTCGAGGGCGGCAAAGGAATGGATGAGGTGTTTGATTACGAAATCTATAAAAATCTTTTGCAATGGCCTCATAAAAGCGGAATGAAAAATAATGGGTGGAGGAAGAAAAATCATCGACGAAAATAATAATCGTTTGTTTGTGATTTTCTCTCCCAGCGCTCATCTCCTGCCGTCCGCTCCTCGCTCAAAGCTGGCTTTCAGAACCTGTTTGCCTAAAAAAATCTTAGCGTGGGATGTTTTCCGTTTTCCAAATGGCCCCTCTATGACTGACTCTGGATAAGGCATATTATTAGACGGTCTTTATTGATACCCAATGAAAGGATTCGGATGATGGCATTTGAAGATAAGAAGAAAAAGGCAATAGCCCTGATGGAAGATAAAAAGATGTGGCGGAGCAATTATGCACCGCCGATCTTGCTCCTGTTTTGGAAGCTGGGGGGTAAAATGCCACCGCCACCGTTTGCCCCCTTCTGGCTGAATACGCTGTTCTTTGCAGTTTGGTTTGGCTCTCTATGGGGCATTCTTATGTGGTTTGGTAGCTGGAAGAATGACGGTTTCAGCGTTCCGCTCGCGGTGTTAAATGCTCTCTTTGCCGGTTTGCTGTTTGGTTTATTTATGGCGTTAATCCACTCTTGGCGCAAGCGGGCCAACAAGCTGCCAGACTGGAAGAGTCTCTAACAGGGCAATGCTCTAAACGCCAGAAAAAAAAGATTTATAGAAAAACTGTTCACAGTGTTCAATTTTGGAGTTAGTTTTTTAAAAACAATAAATTAAACAGTGATTAGTTGGTGGCGAGTTTGCCCTGACTGGTCACTCACAGTGAACAGTCAGACCCAAAAATGCAAAACACCGGCCTGAACCGGTGATTTATTGTACTTTGGGTGAGCGGCTGGGAAAGATTTCAGGAAGAGAAAAGGCCTGCAATGCAGGCCTGAGTAGTCACCGCTACGGGGTTCCCCGGTGTTGGGTGTATGCGGTTTGTACAGCTCGACTATAAGCGGCCCCGCACAACAGCGTCCAATGGGTTCGGCAGATCAATAAAAGCCTATTGATCGGCAGAAACGATCGTGACGCTATTCGCTCAGCGCATTTCACACTTGGGGAGCCAGTCGGCTTCACAGTCTTCGCTTAATATCAGGTTGGTCTGCATCCCCTGATTGGTCTTGCGTTTCAACAGCGCTATTTCGTATTCACGCAGGGTTTGCGGCACCGCACGCCCGAACGCGGTCAAATTCAATGGGTACTTGTGTCCCCGGGCTTCCATGTAAGACAGGTACGCGTGATACAGATACTTGCGTGGGTTCGCCGGGGTGATGTTGCCATTACCGATATACAGACCGTCAGGCGCACTGACTGCCAGCAGGTAGCCGCAAAAATCGACCAGCGGATCGGCACTGCGTTTAATCTCCAGCGCTTCACCCGAGTTCTGTTGTGCTTCCAGCAATGCGCGGGCGTCATCGGGCGCGGCAAAACGCTGCATCAGGTGGCGTACAATCACCGCCAGCTCACCGGTGATTTTTGCCAGCAACTGCGGGTCACGCTCGTTGGCCGGTATCACTTCCGGGAACGGCAGGATCACCCGGCGACGGGACACACCGCCGCTGCGGTCACTGAACTGCATCGGGTTGTTATTCACCGCCAGAATGACCGCCGGAATGTGCGTGGAGTAGGCGTCCCGGTATTTCGGGTCGATAGCCACCGCATCGCCGCCAGTGATCGCTTTGATGCCCGCGCCGTCACCGCTCCATTTCTCTTGGTCAGGCAGGATAATCAGCGAGAACCCGACCACGGAGGCGCGTTCCCGTGACGATTCCAGCGTATCAATGGTGGCTGAGGTGGTGTTGTCTTTCCCCGCCAGCAGGCTGGCTATCGCGGCCATCACGCTTTTGCCGCTGCCGCCGGGGCCGGTGACCTCAAGGAACAGTTGCCAGTCATAGCGGTTCGCCAGCACCATAAACAGCGCGGCAAGAATACGCGCCTGCTTGTCGGGTTGCTGCCCGGCGGCGCGGGTCAGCCAGCGCCAGAAGTGCGGGGCGTGGTCGGCCAGATTTTCCCCGTCCTTGGGCGGCGTGTAGTCCACGCTGTTGACGGTGCGCAACCAGTGCGTTTTCTAGTGTGGGCTGAATTGCCCGGTGGTGGTATCAAATACCCCGTTACGAAAGCCAATCAGGTGCCGTGCCGGCGTGCCCATTTGCGGCACCATCAGCCTGAGCGTGTCCAGAATGCTGTTGATGCCCGCAGCCGAGAACGGGGCGCGGATTTTCTGGAACAGCGCGGCAATCTCGCGGCTGAGCACCCGGTACGGTAACACCTGCCATGCGCCGTTTTCATAGCGGCACAGGTCTTCACCGACCGGTGGCACGGCCAGCAGGTGCTGGTAGTGCTCCGCCAGCAGTTCGGCCTTTTCACTGGCGCTCATGGCTTTCAGGTCGGCATCGCTGAGCGTATCAAACGGGCTCGGTTGCTTGGGCTGGCTAAAGGCCGTCAACTGTGCAAGCGCGGCCAGCTTGCCTTGTTGCAGGTAAACGTCGTTCCAGTCGCCTGTTTCTGACGGTAACGCCGGTTTACCGCCGCTCAGTTGCGCGGCCTCGGCGGCGCGGGCCTGCCCGGTGCCGTTCTCGTCATTATCAGCCGCCAGCAGCAACAGCGCATCAGGATACTGAGCGCGCAACTGCTGCACCATCGCGGGCAGGATATTGGCGCTGAGCGCAACACAGACGCTTTCTCCGGTCAATTGATGCACGGTCAGGCCGGTGGCGTAGCCTTCGGTCAGCCAGATAACGGTATTATCTTTCCCGTGCAGGAAATGGCAGGCGTTTTTCACCTGTCCACCTGCCAGTGTGCGCTTGTCGCCTGCTGCATTAATTAACTGGACGTTTACCACATCCCCGGTGCTGTCGGTCAGGGGGATCAGCAGATCGCCGGGCTGGTAAGTGATACCGCCGACACGCAGTGACGGCCCCTGTAATGTCAGGGCGTCAGTGTCCGGCCAGCCCTTGGCGGTCAGATAGCTATTCCCGGTCTGTTGCCGGGCGCTGGCGAGCAGTTGTCTGGCCTGCTGCGCTGCATGATGGTGTGCCTGTGCTTTTTCCTGCTGTTCCTGTTGGGGATTGTATTCGGGCAAGGTGTTGCCCGATGGTTCACCCAATACCCCGGCCACCTTTACGGCGGCCTCTTTGCTGGTCACGGCCAGTGCTTTCTCGACCAGATTCAGGCCATCGCCACCGCCGCACTGGTTGCAAAACCATGTCCCGCGCCCCTGCAGGTTATCAAAGCGAAAGCGGTCTTTACCGCCGCAGACCGGGCAGGGCTGCGCCCGCCCCCCTGCAGTAATGTGAATGCCCAGCGCGGGAAGCAACACCGGCCAGTGGCCGGTCGCTGCACGTGAGGTGTGAGAAACGCTTAATGCGGTCATTGTTTTGCTCCCTCAGTGCACGGTGGTGTGACAGGTGACGGCCATCCGGCCACAGCACAGCTCATCCATCATCTTTTGGCCGAGCGTGGTCAGGCGTGGCGGCGCCACCAGAATATCCGGCTGCACCATGTCACTGAGCATGGTGCAGGCCATGTCCATGCCTACCTCTGCGCCGTGCTGGCGGACAAAGTAGCCCTCAATGTCCATCGCAATCACCATTTGCAGCTCATCCAGCGTATAGCCGGGGTTCACCCGGTAAAACGCGCAGGTCTCGAGATAGGCATGGGCCAATGCACGGCGGTAAACGGCGGTACGGACTTCAACGGGTAAACAAGACTGTGGGGTGTTCATGCGGCGGAAGCCTCCATGCTAGCGAGAATGTGGGAGTCACAGGTTTTTACGACCTGTCCGAGCTGGTCAGTGAGCACCGCAATAACAGACGCAAAGGCGGCTTTTTGAGCGGCGTCCGGACACTGGCCGGTGGATTCGAGGGTGTCCAGCATGTCGAGGAACAGCACGCCGGTAGAATGCGCGTGCTGAAGACGCAGGAAATCAGCATGCGGAATAGGATAGAAGGTTTCACTGTGGAAACGGGCGGCCAGTGTATTCATGCCACCCCCGGTACGGGCAGACGGCCCGCAAACGACAGAATGTAGTCACGCGCCAGCAGACGGCGGGCGCTGTGCTCGGAATCCGCCACGGTGCGCAGCATGCAGGGGGTTGCCGTCAGGGCAGTACGGCGAATGGCCGCAAACAGGAAACAGAATTCAGGATGAGTCGGGGTGAGGGTTGTAGCCATAATGGCAGCCTCCAAGGTTAGCGTATTATTGCTACCACCGGAGTTCCTACACTCAATGGTGGTAGCCCAGACGGGGGTAGGAATACCGGCAACCTTGGAAACCGGCCAGCCCGAAGGCTGCCCCGCCTGAGCCACCATTGTTTGACTGCTACGGTAGCATAACATCCACCGCGCAAAAAATGAGCGCACTAAGGCCACGACATAAAAAAACACGCGTGGCGCGTGTTCATTTGTCGCCAAGATTAAACACGGGTTCCTACGCCCGGCTGCCGATTGTGCGACAGCGGGAGGACTATAGCGCAGGGCCGGACGCGGGGGCAAGCCGTAAGACGCCCCCGGACGTTCAATCGATCGCATAGTGATCAACAGTCGGTAAGCTGGTCGTTGCGGGTATCGGCGGCGGCACTGGTCAGTGGCACCGGCCCAGCGCGGAACAGGCGCGGTTCGGCCTGGCTGCTGGCCAGGCGGATCACACCGTGCTTATCGCTGCGGTGTTCCGGTAAGGCAATATCCGGCTGTTTGCGTTGCAACAGGATGGCTTCTGCGACAAACAGTGCGTCGGTATCGTTCAGGGTAAAGCTCTGTCGGCCGAGCGTTAACCGCATCATGCTGCGGCCTCCTGATGACGGTTAGCAATACGTTCGTCCATCCATTGCTCAACTTCGGAGGCCAGCCAGGCAACGTTCTTACCACCAAGTGAGATTTGGGCCGGGAACTGCTTGCGGCTCACCATCTCGTAAACAGTTGAGCGGGACAGGCCGGTGGTATACAGCACTTCCGGCAGGCGAATAAATCGCTCGCGTGGCGTGTAACCGCTTTGGGTAACAGGGGATAGAGTGGTGTTGTCGGGGCTTGATACAGCAATCATGGATAGCTACCTTTAAATGTCCGGCCAGCTCTGACCGGGACTGTGTGAACTCTGGTAGCGCCCTATTATGAGAATATTTTGCGGGGTGGCAACAAGGGGATGTTGTGTGATACCTGAGATTTTCTGATTGTTTTTCAATCAAATGGGTGTATTGATTAACATTGAGCATTATTGATAATCATTGGCAAAACCAGTTATCAGAAATAACGATGGATAGGTCATTGATTAATAGAGATAAACACTGAATAACCGGCTAGCCAGAAAAAGGCTGTTTTGAGCCGGGTGAACAGTAGTGAACACTTGGTGATGAGTTTTAGATAAACTGTTCACTACTTTATTTACTGATTTATCTACCTTTTTTATTAAAGTGAACAGTAGTGAATAGTTTTATATAAAACTAAAATCTCGTTGATGGTTTTATCGTCAGTTTTCAGTGCTGTTGTCCTGCGGACAGTCCAACCGGGATGAATGGCGATGTTGTACGGCAGTCAGCAGAATAGCTTCACATTGACTGACACCGGAGATAATCCCATGAGCACAACTGCATTACCCAAGTACATCAACGACAAGCTGCAAGCCCTGCATGATGCCCGCGCCGCCCACGACAAAAACTATCAGGCGCTGACAGAGGTCATTACAGGGATCGCCCGCTGCCATCAGCAGAAGAAAGACACAGAGGTGGAAAGTCACGAGGCGGAAAGCCAGTGGCGCACCCTTTTCCGCAAGCTGCGTGGGGAGATGACCCCTGAACTGCAAGCGCAGCACCACAGCCGGATCTCCAAACGGGAACTGGCGAAAGAGTTTGATGGTCTGGTTGAAGAAATGGAGCTGGATAAAATGCAGCTCCACCTCAAATGCGGCGGCACGGCTCCGAAGGTGGTGGCGGCGCACGAAGCGGCCCTGACGGCCTTTGCCGAACACGCGATGAGTAAGGCGGTGGATGCGCTGAGCACGGCGCTTATTAGTCCTGACGTTATCAAGGCTTGTGTGCTGGCGAAACAGGCTTACGGCGTCTATGGGAACGACCCGATGACAACGATTGAACAGCGTCTGTTAGGAGCACTGAGCGGCCATATTCATGCGGCTACGGCACTACAGGGCATTGAGCACCCAGTATTGAAAGATATCGGGCTGACGAAGCCGGAAGAAACCGGGGCATTACCGGAGTTGCAAAACAGCCCAGCCACACGGATGAAAGTCGCGAGGGAACTGGCGGAAAAACGTCAGCGCTTACAGCAGAAGGGGGCCACATCATGATGCGTTGTCCGCTGTGCACCTATTCGTCTTATACCCGTACCAGCCGTTATGTCACGGAACAGACGAAAGAAGCCTATTACCAATGCCAGAACATCATATGTTCCTGCACATTTAAAACGGTGGAGAGCGTCGATAAGATTTTATGCCAGCCCATTCAAGCGGAAACGGTGATCGGTGATGATTTACCACTGCCGGAAAAAAGGACATTAAATCGCTACCGCCGTTATAGCCGAAATCAAACACTTCACTGATTGAACAGCCCCGTTGCAATGCTGATTTTGCAGCGGGGCTTTTACCGTTCCCCAAGTCCAAAAACAGCCTTTTTTCTGGCTAGCCTGCCTTAAATCGAGCGTGCATGCATAGGGTGCATGATTTCGCATTAATCCCCAGCCTCTCAAAACAGCCGAAACCCCGCGCCACAAGGGCTTACAGGGCCTCTGTGTCATGCATGAAATGTGCATGATAAAGTCAGAGCGCGTAGGCGAGGGAGTATTGCGCGCGCAGAGCATAGGTAATCGTGGTTTGCTGAGTGTATGTTCATCTACCATATATTCCTCTCCTAATCTCCACCGATATAAAGATACCTACACCTCTAATCTTGATAGGCAGTCCTTCATTGTTTTATTTAACTCTTTTATTGCTCCATATTTAAAAGATTTACTTTTAATGCCAAGATAAAGTTCAAGTTTTAATATTACTTTCCTTAACGAATCTCTCTCCCCTAACAGATAATCATTTATATTTTGAAAGTTGTACAAATTTTTTATATAGTATGAAAAGCTTTCAATGTCTATTGATGTCCAACTTCCCCTCCATATACAACGGATGATTGTGCTCGCACCAATTATTTCTAATGGCTTAAATTTAGTTAAATCACCAATGTTTTCTATTCTTGATGCGTCAAATGCGGCCCATCCATGTGAAATTATGTCATCTATGATACCGTTTATTATTTTATCTTTCTTTAATAAAGTGTACTTTTTATATAGTTCATTTTCTATAGGGAGAGTAATCCTAGACCTCAAAATAATATCAGGTGTGTCTGAGTATTTTTTATTCCGCTCAAAGTACTCAATTAGTTCTTGTTCTGAAAAAGTCATCGATATATCGTTTATGATAGAATCTTGTAGTTTTGGTGACGTATGTATATATTCGCGTTCGGAAAGGAATTTGTAATTTGATACTGCTTTTATCCAATCAGATAAAAGTGTCACATTCTCTTTTTTTATTATTAAAATAAACTCGTCAAGCAAATCTTCTTCGGATATATTTTGGTATTGAGGTTCGTTAGAAAGAGCAATTTCTCTAGGGCTTAGTTTTATTTTTGGATAAAATAAGTGATTTAAAACATCAGTGGCGGACTCCTCATTGAATATGTAGGGTATTAGTCTGCCACTTTGATATGCAGTAGCTGCCGACATCACACGTTTTAATTTTTTATCAGTACCATCATTATCATTTGACATTAAGCTGTTATATTTTTCGAGTTCCTTTATCTTTTTATTATATATATCTTTAGCGATGGTTGTTGAGACTATTATGGAAATAATATTCTCCATGCTAATTATGCTATCATTATTAGTCTGAGAATTTGACATCACTACAATAGGTTTTATTTTGTCAATTATTTTCTTTATTACTCGTATGTTGGTTAATTCAAAGTTTCCGATTGTGCTGAATAATTTATTAATGTGATTGCCATTCATAAACCCTAATGTTGGCCTTAACATTTCTTCTAGATCATCGATAGATGGAGAGAAAGGTAGATAGTCAGAAACTATTTTCTCTTGGTGCTTTATCTTTATTTCCTCTTGAGACTTGAAATTACCTAATAATATTATGTCTATTTCGTTATTTTTAGATCCGGTATATAAAGAATGACAATAGTTTAATATTTCACTTAAGGCCGATTCGCTTTCAATACGTTCAATGTCATCTATAACAAAAAGGCCACTAAGGTTGGATAAAACCCTTTCTTTTACCCCACTGCTGATTGACTGTATAATACTATTTATAACACCAGAACTTTCGGATGCTCCAGTAGATACACTGAGAGTTTGACTAGTTACCTCGACTACACGTTTGAAGTCATCGGTATTTTCTAAATAGCATGTGTTTATTATTTTTGATTTAAAATCACTTAAATCCCTCACTCCGAGAAGTGATATTATAAATATGGGCTTACTATCATAAAGAGAAGGAAAAAATCGTTCTATAAAGTATGTTTTCCCACTTCCCCAATCACCGTTTAATAAAATTAGGCCATCCCTTTTCTTATTCAGTAGTCTAATGATTGCAGATGCCGTTCTAGATTTTAATAATTCCAATGTTACTCTCCTGTTATGGTTTTAACTTCATAACTTTACTTCCCCACCAATTCATCAGCTCAACACGTGCAGATAAATATATTGATCGATTATAAGCCTTCCTAACTTCATTTTTATCACTATGAGCTAATGCTGCCTCAATCACATCAGCATTAAACTCAGCCTCATTCATAGCTGTGCTCGCGATAGATCGTAACCCATGAGCTACAAGCTTGCCGCCATAGCCAATACGCTTTAACGCAGCATTTGCCGTCTGGCTGTTCATTGGCTTACGTGGATCATTACGACTTGGAAAAACATGCTCACGCCTACCGCTGATAGGGTGCATGATTTCGAGTATCTCTAATGCCTGATCTGAGAGTGGAACGACATGATCACGCTTAGCCTTCATCCGTTCCGCCGGGATACGCCACTCACGTTTCTCTATATCGATCTCAGCCCATGCGGTTGCGGAGGCTTCTGCAGGACGTATCAGCGTCAGCAACTGCCATTCAAGCAAGCAACGGGTGGGTATCGATAGATTGCTCATCGAGATTGTACGCATCAGTTTAGGCAGCTCTTCGGGCCGTATGGTCGGCATATGCTGCTTCTTAGGGCGCTCGAATGCATTACCAATACCAGAGGCCGGATTAGCATCAATCAAGCCAGTGTTGACGGCGTAGATCATGATTTCGTTAATACGCTGCACTAAACGTCGAACTGTCTCTAATGCGCCACGGGCCTTGATAGGTTCCAGCACTTGGATCAGTAAACGCGCTTTGATGTCCTGAACCGGGACATTCTCGATAGATGGCAGTATGTCTTTTTCAAGAGAACGCCAGATGTCCTCCGCATGCTTAGCGCTAACGCTGGCCTGCTTCAACGCGAACCATTGCTTTGCCACATTCAGGAAAATACTTTCTTGCGCTATCTGCTGTTGTTCCGCTTCTGCTGCCTCTTTAGCCTGTGGGTCAATGCCCCTCGCCAGTATCACGAGCTTTTCGGCACGTATTTGTCGGGCATCGGCAAGTGACAGGGCAGGGTAGGCACCGAGGCTAACCATTGTTCGTGAACTGGTTCCGGGGCGGAGGTAGCGGAAACGCCACAACTTCTTGCCGGTGGTTTTAACTAACAGGAACAGGCCGTCACCATCATGCAGGGTGAGGTCTTTCTCTATGGTTTTGGCTTTTTGTACTTCGGTATGTGTGAGGGGGCGTGTAGTCCGCGCCATGTAAGGGTTCTTCCATAATTGGTATACGTTTATGGCATACATTTTAACGTATACCTAAACGTATACCAATAAATCCCGGATTTAGCTGGATATACTCGGACTACTACAGACACAAAAAAGCCCGCAAACCTAGGTGGGATGCGGGCTTTCCTTACTTCTCCGGACTTATCTGGTAATACCCGGATCATCATTTGGTGGAGCTGGGGGGATTTGAACCCCCGTCCGAAATTACTACACCGTCGGCACTACATGCTTAGTCCAATCTTTACATTCGCCGGTCAGCTGCGGATGGACACGCCACTAACAAACTATCCTGATTGGGTTTAACGCTTCAGCCCCAGGCAAGGCATCCACGCGATCTCTTTTAGGTTTGACCTCTCTTGATCCCCGTCCTAAGAGCGGAGGCTAGGGAGAGAGGGCTCTGAGCAGGGTATTAAGCTGCTAAAGCGTAGTTTTCGTCGTTTGCGACTATTTTTTTGCGGCTTTTTACGAGGCCAACCGCCCCTCGGCATGCTCCTAGGGCTTCGCAAATCCCGTCGAATCCAGAATCAGCCCCAAGTAACTAATCGGCATTATATCAGAAGTCTGCGCCGTAACGCCAGTGGCTTAACGGTTTGCGTGCTTCATGATACGGGCTTTCGCCGTTTGCCATTCACGATCCTTGATGTTATCGCGCTTATCGTGTTCTTTCTTACCCTTGGCCACGCCAATCTTCAGCTTGACCCAGGCATTTTTCCAATACATTGACAGGGCGACAACGGTGTAGCCCTCGCGGTTGACGCGCCCGAGCAGTGAATCCAGTTCACGCTTGTTCAGCAGCAGCTTACGCGAGCGGGTTGGATCGCATACCACATGCGACGACGCCACGTTCAGTGGCGTAATGGTGGCGCCAAACAGATAGGCTTCACCGTCGCGAAAGGTAATGTAACTGTCGCTGATGTTGGCCTTGCCTGCGCGCAGTGATTTAACTTCCCACCCTTGCAGGGACAGGCCAGCCTCGAATTCGTCTTCGATGAAGTATTCAAAGCGGGCACGCTTGTTTTGCGCAATGGTGGCTGAGCCGGGTTTGTATGCTTTTTTCTTTGTCATAGTGCGTTCATTATACTGGATGCGCCAGCGAAAGAAATCCTTTAGCGTTCAATGCCTGAGCAAATTTTCTCATTTTTGCCAGTGGTAGGGCGTAGCAGATTTTTTGTCTGAAGCCAGATAAATGTTATTATCTGTACGTTTTATGTTTCACAGGAAATGATATGCCCCAGATTAGTCGTTCTGCCTTGGTGCCCTTTAGCGCCCAGCAGATGTACCAGTTGGTTAACGATGTTCATTCTTATCCCGATTTCTTGCCTGGTTGTACCGGTAGTCGGGTGCTTGATGCTTCCGCTAACCAGATGACCGCGGCGGTTGACGTTGCCAAAGCGGGGATCAGCAAGACGTTTACCACGCGCAACACGCTGCAGGATAACCACAGCATTAATATGCAGCTGGTTGATGGCCCGTTCCGCAAACTGATGGGTGGCTGGCAGTTTACGCCGCTGAGCCCGGAGGCCTGCAAGGTTGAATTGCATCTGGACTTCGAATTTACCAATAAACTGATTGAGCTGGCGTTCGGCAAGGTATTCAAAGAGCTGGCCGGCAGCATGGTTCAGGCCTTCACGCAGCGTGCAAAAGAGGTCTACAGTGTCTGAGATACGCGTAGAGGTGGTGTATGCACTACCGGAACGGCAGTATCTGCGACAGGTTACGTTAGACGCCGGCAGCAGCGTTGAGCAGGCCATTGTGGCGTCCGGCCTGTTGGAATTACGTAAAGATATCGATTTGCACAGCAACAAGCTGGGAATTTACAGCCGGCCGGCAAAATTGGCCGATGTGCTTAACGACGGCGACCGGGTTGAAATCTACCGGCCTTTGATTGCCGATCCCAAAGAACTGCGCCGGCAACGGGCAGAGAAAGCAAAAAAATAAGGCGCTCCAGGCGCCTTATTTCTTACCAAAACCCCATTAACCGCTGTTCCGAGTTGCAGCCTGCCACTGTCATGCAAGGGATGGAGCTTCTCGCATGGGCCGGAAAAGGGCCGTGCTGATTATTTGGTCAGCGCCGGCTTGTTCTGGATATCGGTCAGTACGCCTGCGCTGTCAAAGGTCAGCGTCAGCGTTTGCTGCGTGATCTTTTCATGGCCAGGCTGCTGGCGGAACACGTAGAACCAGGTCTGGGTTCCGAAAGGATCTTGCAGCATCGGGGTTCCGAGAGTGTAAGCGACTTGCTGCTGGGTCATACCCTTGTGGATTTTTGCCACGTCCGTTGCCGTCAGGTAATTGCCCTGATTGATGTCGGGGCGGTAAACCACTTTTTCAAAAGTAGAACAGCCTGCGGTCAGCATCACAAGAGCCACAGCGGCAGCAGTCAGCATTTTACAGCGCATAGTAATCACATTCCTTTAGGGCATAGGATGCCGATGATAATAGACCTTGCAGCAGTTGGAAACCGGAAATCTACCGGTTACTCCTTCATCTTTCACGTTGTTGCATTGAAATCGTCCGGGTTGCAGCGCTAAAGTCAGACCGCAGGAATGCAAAAAAGTTGGGCTTTTTTATGCCGCTAGCAGCTCCTTGGCGTTGGCCAACGTATTTTTTGTTACTTCGCTGCCGCCAAGCAGTCGCGCCAACTCTTGCAGACGGGCGCGTTTGTCCAGCGGCGACATCTGCGTTTCGGTTTCCGTGCCGTCGGTTTGCTTGCTGACAAAGAAGTGCTGATGACCACAACCGGCCACCTGCGGCAGGTGGGTCACGCACATAACCTGGGTGGATTCGCCCAGTTGACGCAGCAAACGCCCGACGATGGCCGCCGTTGGGCCGCTGATACCGACATCCACTTCATCGAAAATCAGCGCCGGGGTTTCCATTTTGCGCGCGGTAATCACCTGAATTGCCAGGGCGATGCGAGAAAGCTCGCCGCCGGAAGCAACTTTGGCCAGCGCCTGCATCGGTTGCCCCGGGTTAGTGGACACACGGAACTCAACGCGGCTGGCGCCTTCGACGCCCAGGTGTTCCGGTTCAAAGTGTACGTCGATGCAAAACTGACCGTGCGGCATCGACAGTGCATGCATGCTTTCGGTAATCAGGTGAGTCAGTTCGTCGGCATACTGCTGACGCTTTTGATGCAGCTGTTGCGCCAACGCCAGCGCGTGCTGGTGATGCAGCGAAACGGCCTCGCTCAGATGCTGTTGATCGCTTTCCTGTTGCGAAAGTTGCTGCTGTTCATCCAGCAGTTGCTGATGCAGCAACGGCAGTTCCTCCGGCGCGACATGGTGCTTGCGCGCCAGACTGATTTGCCGCGAAATGCGTTGTTCCAGCTCGTGCAGCCGATTGGGATCGAGATCCATCCGCTCGGCGTAATGACGCAGTTCGTCGCTGGCCTCGCTGATCTGGATCGACGCCTCTTCCAGCATGTCGAGCAGGCTGGAAAGCCTGTCGTCCATGCCGATCAGCTCCACCAGCAGCTGCTTGGAACTGTACAACTGGCTGAGCATGTTGTGCTCGTCATCATCGGCCAGCAATTGCAGCGCGTGCTGGCTGAGGGTCAAGAGTTGGCCGCTGTTCGCCAGACGTTTGTATTCTGCGTCGATCTGCTCGAATTCGCCGCTCTGCGGTGCGAACTCGTTGAGCTCTTTCAATTGGTATTGCAGCAGTTGCCGGCGCGCGTCACGTTCGATGGACTGTTGTTGATGATGCGCCAGCTCACGGCAGCTTTGGTGCCATTGCTGATAAGCATGACGCATGGCCAGCAGCAGCGTGGGCTCGCCGACGTAGGCATCAAGCAGGGATTTTTGGTGTTCAGGTTTTAGCAACAGTTGATGCGCATGCTGGCCATGGATCTGGATGAGACGCTGGCCGAGTTCGCGCAGTTGCGACAGGGGCACCGAGATGCCGTTGATAAAGCCGCGCGAACGGCCGTCGGTACCGATAACCCGCCGCAGCAGGCATTCGTCGTTATTGTCCAGATGGTTTTGTTCTAGCCATTCACGGGCGGAAGGGGTATCTGCCAGCGAGAAGCGGGCACACAGATCGGCGCGGGAGGCTCCCTGCCGCACGGCATTGCCGTCGGCGCGGCTGCCGAGGCACAGGCCCAGTGCATCAATGGCAATTGACTTACCGGCACCGGTTTCACCGGTAATCGCCGTCATACCCGGTTGAAAGTCGATTTCCAACTCACGAACGATAGCAAAATTGTTGATGGTTAATTGCGCCAGCATGAGAACCTTCCTGTGTATAAACACATGACTGTAGTTTCATACAGTATAAACTGGTTTTATATACAGTAAAGTGGCTGGCGTAAATTTTAGAACAATTTTTTTGACCACCCGAGCTTTGTGCTTAACGTATTGAAATAGCTGTAGTCCTTTGGGTGAATAAGATTCAGGTGATAATCACTGCGGCGTATCAGTACTTCTTCGCCTTCCTGAATCGGCAGCGCTATCTGGCTGTCGCAGCTGATTTCCAGATCGCTGCTGATATGGGAAAACTTCAGCCGAATGGTACTGTCGCCATTGATCACCAACGGGCGGGCAGACAGGGTGTGCGGGAACATCGGCACCAGGGCGATCGCTTCCAGCGAGGGTGTCAGGATCGGGCCGCCGGCAGACAGCGAATAGGCCGTCGAGCCGGTCGGCGTCGCGATGATCAGGCCGTCGGAACGCTGCGAAAAGGCAAAACTATCGTCGATATACACTTCAAATTCAATCATGTGTGCGACTTTGCCGGGGTGCAGTACCACCTCGTTGATCGCCGTGCTGATGCGGCATTGCTGGTGTTGGCGATGAACGATGGTTTCCAGTAGAAAACGCTTTTCGTCGATGTATTCGCCTTCCAGCACGTCAGCCAACTGTTGCAGCGCGTTGTCGGGATCCAGATCGGTCAAAAAGCCCAGATTGCCGCGGTTGACGCCAATCACCTTGATGTCGTAACGCGCCAGCACGCGCGCCGCGCCGAGCATATTGCCGTCGCCGCCCACCACCACCGCCAGATCGGCCTGCTGGCCAATCTCCGCCAGGCTGCCGGTCACCGCGTCTTTTAGGCCCAAATCCTTGGCGATCTGCTGTTCGATCAGCACCGAGTAACCACGAGCGACCAACCAGTGAAACAGCATCTCGTGAGTGGCCAGCGCCGAGGGGTGACGCGGGTGGCCAACAATGCCAATACATGCGAATTTTTTATTCATTGTTGTGATTTTCCTCACCGGAGCCAGATTATGCCCCACATTGTGACCGGTTGACTTGAAACCCCGATTTTGATCCCCATAATAAGCCAAGTTGCGAGATTAATGCTAAAACGCGGAGATATTCATGAGTAGTAAAGAACACAAGACGCCAAACGAGCAAGTCTCGGAAGAAATGGAAAACGTTCAGCACGAAGAACAGCAGCCGGAAGCAGCGGAAGGTGTCGATCTGCGTGATCAACGCATTGCCGAGCTGGAAGCTCAACTGGCAGAAGCTCAGCAACGCGAGCGCGATAGCCTGCTGCGCGCCAAGGCCGAGATGGAAAACGTTCGTCGCCGCACCGAACTGGATATCGAAAAAGCGCACAAGTTCGCGTTGGAGAAGTTTTCCGCCGATCTGTTGCCGGTGATCGATAACCTGGAGCGCGCGTTGGAACTGGCCGATCGCAATAACCCGGAACTGGCTGCAATGATCGAAGGCATCGAACTGACGCTGAAATCGCTGCAGGACGCGGTACGCAAGTACGGCATCGAAATCGTTGGCGATGTCAACGTGCCGTTCAACCCGGACGTGCACCAGGCGATGAGCCTGATGGAATCAGATCAACACCAGCCAAACCACGTAATGATGGTGATGCAGAAAGGCTACACGCTGAACGGCCGTTTGCTGCGCCCGGCGATGGTGGCGGTATCAAAAGCCAAAGCCTGACGGTTTCTGAAAACAAAAGGCACCTTAGGGTGCCTTTTTTGCGTCTGGATTATGCCGGTTCTACCTCGTTGGGCAGTTGCGGCGTCCAATCGATCGGTGCCAGCCCTTGCTGTTCCAGCAATTGATTGGTCTGCGAGAAATGCTGGCAGCCAAGGAAACCGCGGTGAGCGGAAAGCGGCGACGGGTGCGGGGCTTTCAGGACGTGGTGACGCTGGCGATCGATAAAATTACCTTTCTTCTGCGCGTGCGATCCCCACAGTAAAAAGATGACGCCTTGGCGATTTTCGTTCAGCGCGGCGATCACTTTATCGGTGAAGGTTTCCCAACCGAGCCTGGCGTGGGAGTGCGCCTGACCGGCCTCGACGGTGAGCACGGTATTGAGCAGCAGTACGCCTTGTTCCGCCCAGCTTTGCAGGCAGCCGTGACTCGGACGCTCAAAACCGGCAATGTCGCTGGTCAACTCTTTATAGATGTTGACCAGCGAAGGCGGCACCGCGACGCCGGGGCGCACCGAAAACGCCAGACCATGCGCCTGATTCGGCCCATGATAAGGATCCTGACCGAGGATGACGACTTTGACATCCGCCAGTTCGGTAAAGCGAAACGCATTGAAAACGTCTTTTTGCGGCGGGTAGATGGTCTTGCCAGCCTGGCGCTCTGCGGCAACAAAGGCGAGTGTTTCAACAAAATAGGGTTGCTCTTTTTCTTTTCCGATGACGTCATGCCAGGTGAGGGAGGTGGTCATTAACGCTCTCCTTTGTTTTTGTTAGCAATTAATTGGCTATAGCTTACCGTTTACGCCCCGCGAGTGAAACCGCTCTTTCTTGCCCTGGTCACGGCATTGTCGCGGTGACTTTCAATTTTTTTTGAAAATTTACAAAACTTATTGCGTTGGGCCAACGGAAGAATATTGATATAAAACAAAAATTTGCCGCCTTTACGATGCGAGGTGTCCGGTGGAAATTGATTTTAATCAAAGAATTGCCGCCGTCGGACTGGTATACAGAATGATATGGCAACGGGGTTCTACCCATTGGGTGAAACCCGGTTTGGGTTTTAATCAAAATAATTTATCGCCCTTGTACGGAGGCAACAACATGATCACCGGTATTCAAATCACCAAAGCCAGCAATCAGGCGCTGGTTAACTCTTTCTGGCTGTTGGATGACGAAAAGTCAGAAGCGCGTTGCGTTTGCGCCAAAGCCGATTATGCGGAAGATCAAATCGTCCCGGTAACCGAACTGGGGCAGATCGAATACCGCGAAATCCCGATGGAACTGCAACCTACGGTGCGCGTAGAGGGCGGCCAGCATCTGAATGTTAACGTGCTGAGCCGTGAAACGCTGGAGGATGCGGTGCAAAACCCGGAAAAATACCCGCAATTGACCATTCGCGTTTCTGGCTATGCGGTGCGCTTCAACTCGCTGACCCCGGAGCAACAACGCGACGTTATTACCCGCACCTTCACCGAAAGCCTGTAACTGGCCCTGACATTGACGGCATTCGTTTACGGATGCGTCGCTTGCCACAGGCATAAAAAAACCGCCGTTGATACGGCGGTTTTTTATTGCTGCGAGTTATTAGATTACTTGCCGCTGTCTTCAGGCTTGGCTTTGGCCTGACGACGTTTGCCAACGTTTTTGGCGTCGCGGTGACGCACCTTCACTTTGGCTTTTTCTTTGTTCTTTTCTTTGCTCTCTGCGCGCTTGGCCAGCACCTTCTTGGACGGTTTGCCGTTGCTCTTTTCGCTTGGCTGCTTGGTGCTTGGTCGCAGCTCATCAATCACCCGCGCTTTCAGCGGTTCATTGAGATAACGGCCGACCTTGCCCAGCAGCAGATGATCGTGCGCTTCCACCAGTGAAATGGCGGTGCCCTTGCGTCCGGCGCGTCCAGTACGCCCAATGCGATGCAGATAGGTATCGGCGGTACGCGGCATGTCAAAGTTGAACACGTGGGTGATATCGAGAATATCCAGACCACGTGCCGCAACGTCGGTGGCAACCAGCACGTTGACCCGGCCGTCCATCATGCGTTTTACCGCTTCGTTGCGCTTGGCCTGCACCATTTCCCCTTCGAGATAGCAGGTGTTGATGCCCGCCTCACGCAGCCAGGTCGCCAGTTCATGCACCCGTTCGCGCTTGCGCACGAAGATCACCGACTTTTGCACATCCGGCTGTTGCAGCAGATGAACCAGCAGCGCGGTTTTATGCTTAACGTCGTCGGCACGGTAGTACCATTGCAAAATCTTTTTGCGTTCGCGACGAGAAGGGTCGGCTTCAACTTCCACCGGCTCTTTCAAAATGCGCTCGGCAAATTCGCGGATGGCTTCGCCTTCCAGCGTGGCGGAAAACAGCAGCGTCTGGTTGCGCCAGCGGGTTTCGGCCGAAATGGTTTCGATATCCTGCGCGAAGCCCATATCCAGCATGCGGTCGGCTTCGTCGAGGATCAGCGTTTCTACCGCACGGCAGTCGAAGTTTTCTTCTTTGATGTATTGCAGCAGGCGGCCGGTGGTGGCGACCACCACGTCCTGATTTTCGCTGAACACTTCCGCGTGGTTCATATACGCCACGCCGCCGGTAATGGTGGCGATGTCCAACGAGGTATGAGCAGCCAGTTCACGCGCCTGATCGGCGACCTGCATTGCCAGTTCACGCGTTGGGGTGAGGATCAGTACGCGCGGTGGGCCGGATTTTTTACGTGGGAAATCCAGCAGATGCTGTAATACCGGCAGCAGGAATGCGGCGGTCTTACCGGTGCCGGTTGGCGCCGAACCCAATACGTCACGCCCGTCCATGGCCGGCGGAATGGCTGCGGCCTGAATGGCGGTTGGGCGGTCGTAGCCTTTATCGCGCAGGGCGTTAATCAGGCGTTCATCGAGATCGAGTTCGGAAAAATTGGTTGCTGTCATGGTCTACCTCTACTTGGGGCGCCGATTATAGACGGGTTGGCCGCCGGGTTCACCCTTTTTAAGGAAAGCATCTCTTTTACCCACTAGCAGATTGCCTTATGCTACGCCAGTTTTCTAGCCGGATGGTCAATGTGAGCAGTCAATCAAACGCCGATTTCAAACCGCGACGCGGTGGTTTTACCTTCAAGCAATTCTTCGTTGGTCACGATCGCTGTGCGATGAAAGTCGGCACCGACGGCGTGCTGCTTGGCGCCTGGGCGCCATTGGCGCAGAGCGGCAAGGTGCTGGATATCGGCTGCGGCAGTGGCTTGATCGCCTTGATGCTGGCGCAGCGCTCGCCGGCTGAGATACATATTGATGCGGTGGAACTGGATACGGCTGCCGCAGAGCAGGCGCAGGAAAACGTCCTGCAATCACCGTGGTCGCAACGTATCAGGGTTTATGCGCAGAATATCGAGGATTTCGCCCAGCGTCACGCCGGGCGCTATGCGTTGATCGTCAGCAATCCGCCATACTTTGAGCCGTCAGTGGCCTGCCGCGATCGGGCGAGAGACACCGCGCGCTATACCGAAACCTTGCCGCACGATCTGCTACTGGATTGCGCGCAGCGCTTGCTGGGCGACAACGGCCAGCTGTGCGTGGTGCTGCCGTATGCCATCGGCGAGGCGTTCGCCGCCGATGCACAGCGGCGCGGCTGGCATATGGCGCTGCGAGTGAACGTCAGCGATCGGCCACAGACGCCGCGCCACCGAATGCTGCTGTCGTTGACGCGTGAACCGCAGCGTTGTGTGGAAAACGATCTGGCGATCAAGCAGGCCGACGGCAGCTACAGCGAGGCATTCCGCGCGCTGATTGCCGATTTTTATCTGTTCTATTAATTAACCGGGACACCGCTGGTGCCCCGATTCGCAGGTCAGGGTTGCAGGATCGTCGGGCGCGAGTCTGGCAGCATATCCGGGTAGTCCAGCGTATAGTGCAGGCCACGGCTTTCCTTGCGCGCCATGGCGCTGCGCACGATCAGCTCCGCGACCTGAACCAGATTGCGCAGTTCCAGCAGGTTGTTGGAGATGCGGAAGTTGGCGTAATACTCATCGATTTCCTGTTGCAGGGTATTGATGCGGCGCAGGGCCCGCTCCAGGCGCTTGCTGGTGCGCACGATGCCGACATAATCCCACATGAACAACCGCAGTTCGTGCCAGTTGTGCTGAATCACTACCCGTTCGTCGGAGTCATCGACGCGGCTTTCATCCCAATGAGGGAGCTGCCTGGCCAGCGTAATGAACGGCAGGCGGGTAATGATGTCTTCCGCCGCCGACCAGCCGTAAACCAGACATTCCAATAAAGAATTCGATGCCATGCGGTTGGCGCCGTGCAGGCCGGTGTAGCTGACTTCGCCAATCGCATACAGGCCGTCTAGATCGGTGCGGCCATGTTGATCGACCATTACGCCGCCACAGGTGTAGTGGGCGGCAGGAACGATCGGGATCGGCTGCTTTGTCAGATCAAAGCCCAGCGTCAGCAACTTCTCATGGATCATCGGGAAGTGCTGGGTGATGAACTCAGCCGGTTTATGGCTGATATCCAGATACATGCAATCGGCGCCGAGGCGCTTCATTTCATGGTCGATGGCGCGCGCCACGATATCGCGTGGCGCCAGTTCACCCCGCGGATCGAAGTCCGGCATGAACCGACTGCCATCCGGGCGTTTCAGATAGGCACCTTCGCCGCGCAGCGCTTCGGTCAGCAGAAAATTACGCGCTTGCGGGTGGAACAGGCAGGTGGGATGAAACTGGTTAAACTCCAGGTTCGCTACCCGGCAGCCCGCACGCCAGGCCATGGCAATGCCATCGCCGGAGGAGATATCCGGATTGGTGGTGTATTGGTAAACCTTGGCGGCGCCACCGGTAGCCAGTACCACGGTTTTGGCGCGATAGGTTTCCACCTGTTCGCGCTCTCGGTTCCAGACATAGGCTCCGACGACGCGTCGGGTACCCGGCAGGCCAATCTTGTTTGAGGTGATCAGGTCAACCGCGTTGCGGCGCTCCATCACGCAAATATTCGGGTGGGCGCTTGCTTTCCCTACCAGGGTAGTCTCTACTTCCTTACCGGTGGCATCGGCTGCGTGCAGGATGCGGCGATGGCTGTGGCCGCCTTCGCGCGTCAGGTGATAACGTTCTTCACCCTGTGCGTTGGTTTCGGTATCGAACAGCACGCCCTGGTCGATCAGCCACTGTACGCAGTGGCGAGCGTTGCCGGCGATAAATTCTACCGCGTCTTTGTCACACAATCCGGCACCGGCAATCAGCGTGTCATCAACGTGTGAGGCAATACTGTCTGTTTCATCAAATACCGCGGCGATCCCGCCCTGGGCATAAAAGGTGGCGCCTTCGTTGAGCGGGCCTTTGCTCAGCACGGTAACCTTGCAATGCTGCGCCAGTCGCAGGGCCAGTGACAGGCCCGCCGCGCCGCTGCCGACGATCAGTACATCACTGACATGTTCATATGATGGTTGCATAACGTATGATGTGTGCAGAAGAAGAGTGAAAATCATGTTAGCCTACTTGTCCGGGCAAAAGCCACGGATAGGGCGACATCTACAGAAAAAACAATGGCGGTATGGAACTTCGGGTTTCATATGAACTCCAAGCGAGTGCTTGCTCAGGAAAATAACGTATGGCTGGCAGTACAATTTCACGCGTGGAGACAGATTTGGGGAGAATTTACCTCGGATGAGCGAGCAGTTAACGGATCAGGTGCTGGTTGAACGGGTCCAAAAGGGCGATCAGAAATCGTTTAACTTACTGGTAGTACGTTACCAGCATAAAGTTGCGAGTCTCGTTTCCCGCTATGTGCCGCAGGGCGATGTGCCGGATGTGGTGCAGGAGTCGTTTATTAAAGCCTATCGCGCGCTGGAATCATTCCGCGGCGACAGCGCCTTTTACACCTGGTTATATCGAATCGCTGTCAATACAGCAAAAAATTATCTGGTTGCTCAGGGGCGGCGTCCACCGGCTAGTGATGTGGATGCCAACGATGCGGAAAACTTTGAAAGTGCAGGCGCACTAAAAGAAATTTCGAACCCTGAGAACTTAATGTTGTCTGAAGAGTTGAGACAGATAGTTTTCCGTACCATTGAGTCACTCCCGGAGGATCTTCGCATGGCGATTACCCTGCGTGAGCTGGATGGTCTAAGCTACGAAGAGATAGCGGCCATCATGGATTGCCCGGTCGGAACCGTACGTTCGCGTATTTTCCGCGCCCGGGAGGCTATCGATAATAAAGTTCAACCGCTGATTCAGCGTTAGCGATGGCGGGCACAGGAAGGGTACTTAGGCATGCAGAAAGAAAAGCTTTCCGCTCTGATGGATGGTGAATCACTCGACAACGAACTGCTCAGTTCGTTATCCAAAGATCGTGTGCTTCAGCAAAGCTGGCAGAGCTATCACCTGATACGTGATACGTTACGTGGTGATGTCGGACAAGTCATTCATCTCGACATCGCCGAACGCGTTGCTGCTGCATTGGAGAAAGAACCTGCACGTCTGGTTCCTTCCGCAGTGCCTGAATCTCAGCCGCAACCACATACCTGGCAAAAAATGCCGTTCTGGCACAAGGTGCGTCCATGGGCAACCCAGTTGACCCAGGTGGGCGTTGCGGCCTGTGTGTCGCTGGCGGTGATCGTCGGCGTACAGCATTACAATCAACCTGCGGCAACCGAGCAGGGCAGCGCGGAAGCGCCGGTGTTCAACACCTTGCCAATCATGGGGCAGCCGTCACCGGTGAGCCTGGGCGTGCCGGCCGACAGCTTCTCTACCGGCAGCGGCCAACAGCAGCAGGTGCAGGAACAGCGCAAACGTATCAACGCCATGTTGCAAGACTACGAACTGCAACGTCGTTTGCATTCGGATCAGTTACAACTTGAACACGCTAACCCGCAGCAAGCGGCGGTTCAGGTTCCAGGAACCCAGTCTTTAGGAATGCAACAGCAGTAATGAAGCAACTTTGGTTCTCCGTTTGTCTATTGACGGGTAGCCTGCTCTATTCAAACATCGCCCCGGCGCAGACTGCGTCCGGGGCGTTGTTACAACAAATGAGCAGCGCCAGCCGTTCACTCAATTATGAACTCGCCTATATCAGCATCAGTAAACAGGGGATTGAATCGCTACGTTATCGTCATGCGGTGGTCGATCAACAACCTCTGGGACAACTGTTGCACATGGACGGCCCGCGTCGCGAAGTGTTACAGCGCGGCGGCGGCATCAGCTATTTCGAACCCGGGCTGGAGCCCTTCACGTTAACCGGCGACCATATTGTCGACGCGTTGCCGGCCCTGGTGTATGCCGACTTTGACCGTCTGGCGAAATATTACGACTTTATCTCCGTTGGCCGTACGCGCATTTCCGATCGCCCGTGTGAGGTGATTCGCGTGGTGGCGCGTGACGGTTCGCGTTACAGCTATATCGTCTGGATGGACGTAGACACCAAGCTGCCGCTTCGGGTCGATTTGCTCGATCGTGATGGCGAAACGCTGGAACAGTTTCGCGTCATCTCGTTCGTGGTTGGCGCCGAAGTGCAGAACATTATGCAGGGCCTGCTGAAGGTCAACCTGCCACCGTTGCTGTCGCTGCCTGCGACCGAAAAGGTCAATCTGAGTTGGAACACCGGCTGGCTGCCGGCCGGGGTGAACGAAGTGGCGCGCAATCGTCGCAAGTTGCCAAACGTATCGGTACCGGTAGAATCACGCTTGTACAGCGACGGTCTGTTCAGCTTCTCGGTTAATGTCAGCCCGAGTGGCGCTGGCGCCGGCCAACAGTTTTATCGGCAAGGGCGGCGTACCATACAAAGCATCGTGCGTAACGGCCACGAGATTATCATCGTCGGTGAATTGCCACCGTCTACGGCCAAGCGTATTGCTGACAGCATCACCTTCAAGGTAGCAGCACAATGATGAAAGAATGGGCCACGGTAGTATCGTGGCAACAGGGTGTGGCGTTATTGCGTTGTGAACCCAAAGCCGGCTGCGGCAGTTGTCATGCCCGTTCGGGCTGCGGCGCGCGGGCGCTGAATGAGCTGGTGCCGGAAACCGAGCACCAGCTGCGGGTGCATATCGAGCAGCCATTGGAACCGGGACAGCGCATTGAAGTCGGTATCGCCGAAGGCAGTCTGCTGCGCTCGGCGATGCTGGTATATCTCACTCCATTGATCGGCATGATGCTGGGCGGCGGCTTATTGCAGCTGTGGCTGGGTAGCGACGGGGCGGCGGCGATCGGCGCACTGGTTGGCGGCGTGGGTGCATTCTTGCTGGCGCGCCGCTTGGCGCGGCGTCTGGGCGAACAGGATGCCTATCAGCCGATCGTACTGCAAATCGGCTTGCCGCCAACGGCACTGCGCCTGCAGGCCGACAACCCGCTTCCTCACTAGCACGCTTGCTGCGTCATCGCCGGATTACGGTAGGCGGGGATGCGGTTGGCGATCATATGCTCCAGCAGCGCGATGAAGAGATCGGCGCTCAGCAGCGAAAAATAACACAACGTCACCAGCGTCTGGCCTTGATCATTGAGCAGATGGATCTTTCCTTGCTCAGCATCGGTTACCTGCGAATGTATCTGTTCAATGGCGATATTGCCCTGCGGCGTTGACAGGGTTTTGGCGCTCAAATGCAGCGTTTGGCCTTGCAGTCGCTGCAAATCGCCGCGTAGCAGCAAATTCAGCCAACGTGCTTTGCAATTCTGGTAGCGGAAATCGATAACCTCCCCCTGATACAAGGCATTCAGTGCCATGGTGCCGCGTAGCTGAATTTGCTGATTAATGATGGTATCTCGCAACGTCCAGGCATGAGATACATTGCTGAATACCGTGCACCATGGCTGATCGGCCGCGGTGCGAAAGGCCATCGCTTCACATAATCCACCGCATAGCCCGCCGAGTAACGGTATGCCACGGAAACGATAGATATCGGTGATTTTTTCAAACGGGATAAAGCGTTCTTTGTGGTTATGGCTATTGACCACCCGAACGCCATGTTCATACAGCCGGTAGCTGAATGCAGGCCGCAGAAAATGCCGCAGCGCCAGGAGGATACAGCCGAGTAAAATCGTCGCTGCGCCGGTTTGCAATAGGGTCAACACGCCGCTTTCTTCCATGTTGCTCAGCAGCGGTAACAACAGTAGCGTACCGCCAATGGTTAACAGCAGCGCTGCCGCCGCCAGAATGCCCCAGTTGACCTTTGAAAAATCGTGCCGGCTCAGCATCTGCCCTTTATCGATCATTACGCACCTTCCAATCAACTTACAGAGATATGCTGATGAACTCCGTTGGGCATGCCGATGTAGAGCCCTGTTTAATATTTGTTACGGAGTTCTGCCTCCTTTCTATAGGAGGCGGGGCAGGGGCGTATATGGGTTTTTTCCTAAAGCGGGAGAGACACTTATCATGTTGCATTCGCCAATGACAACAGCGCTGAGGTGTTAGCAATGCGCGGTATTTGTAACAAAATTGCCGGGGTAAAGTGGGCCGGCGCGGCGTTATTTGGCCGCGTGGTTATTCTTTGCGTAAAGAACCGAGGTTAAAATTACTCAGTTCCGAGAATCAGCTTAATAAAGATTACCTGATAGCGAGGGATTTAACCTGGTTGCGAGCTGTTTTCTATTCTACGGCAAATGTTCCGTGCAAATTTAATCAGCCTCTGTTCCACGAAGTAATACAGGATAATCGACAAGCTGATGGAGAGTGAAATCGAATAAATATATTTGACGACACCTTCATTGGCTGGTAGGCCTGGTAGCCGATCTCCATGGATTTGAATGAACTTTAATACCGGCACATGAATAAGGTATAAAGAATAAGAATAGGCGCCAATGTTAACCAGTACGGATGGGAGCGTGAGTTTGAGTGCGTGTTCCATCGTCAGTAAGGCGACGATTAACGCCAGGGCGATAACGGCAGAGTGGGTTATACCCTGTCCGGCACGATAACCGGTTAGCCAGAATAATATGCAAATAATAAATATTGGGATCATTAACACCGCAGTTGGCTTATGGTGGAACAGTCGGCTATATTTTGACTGGTAAAGCTCCGCCAGCATCAATCCCAAGACAAAATCCAATACGATAGGATTAAAGATAAAGCCGACGTTGCGCCACGCACCGATATCAGCGATGGTGAAGCTGTTCGCATCCAGCGTGAACTGGCCACCAGGCAGCATGCAGCCCAGTAGGTAACCGGCGACCAGCAGCAAAGCGCACAGGTAACTGCGATACTTCTTGCTTAACGCCATGGACAGGGCGAAGAGGAGGTAAAAGTAGACTTCATAGCCCAGAGTCCACGAGACGACCAGCGTACCCCAGCCATAATAAGGAGCGATATTGTTGGGATCCAACGGCAGCAGCAGATAGGACTTCAGCACATTGGTAAGCGAAAATTCTGGTCCTAGCCAGGTTCCGGAGGAGCTGTTATAGCCAATAACCATGATAAAAAGTGAAAACACCATAAAATAAAGCGGGTAAACCCTAAAGAAGCGCTTGATGGTGAAATCTACGATCGGGTAAGACAGTAATCTTTTGGTGGAGTAGGCAATAATAAATCCACTGATGATAAAAAATATCTCTACGCCAAATGCGGCATTTAACGTAAGGTAATCCATAAACGAACCGCTGTTAATATCGCCTAAAAGAGATCTGTTATGGCCAAATACTACCATCAATGCTGCAATGCCACGTAATAGCTGTATGCTTTCAATATTATTGTTTTTCATTAAAGGTTCCAACGGATAATAATAAAAGTAGTAATGTTGAGCTCGAAGCAGGTATTTATATTATTGTTTTAACGTTTGGTTAAAATGAATTATTGGTTTGTCGTGTTTTGTAAACCTGATTTAGCTTCACTAAGTCATATTTAATAGCAAGCTTGGTTTTTTATCGCTATGTCCATCATTAACGCCAGACTGGCGTCTGCATTAGCAATGGGGATGGTGCGTAAGGCGTACATCATATAGGCAGTAAAACATAAAAAGTAGGGTTTTTTAATGCATAACGCTCGACAGGGACTTCCGTTGCCGGCCTCCTTTCGCACGGCGCTCTTACAGTGTAAGATGCGTCACATTCTATGTGGGTAGTTTGGGTTTCGTATCCATCACTGCGTCCACCGATCAAATACTTAAGCGCTTAATTAGAGAAAACATTAATTAAATGAAGCACATAAGAAACTTTTCTATTATTGCCCACATTGACCACGGTAAGTCGACGCTGTCCGACCGTATTATCCAGATTTGCGGCGGCCTGACCGAGCGTGAAATGGCCGCGCAGGTGCTGGATTCCATGGATCTGGAACGTGAGCGTGGTATCACCATCAAGGCGCAAAGCGTCACGCTGGATTACAAGGCGCTGGATGGTCAAACCTATCAGCTTAACTTTATCGATACTCCCGGCCACGTTGACTTCTCCTATGAAGTTTCCCGCTCGCTGGCGGCCTGCGAAGGCGCGCTGCTGGTGGTGGATGCCGGCCAGGGCGTAGAAGCGCAGACGCTGGCCAACTGCTATACCGCGATCGAAATGGATCTGGAAGTGGTGCCGGTGCTGAACAAAATTGACCTGCCGGCGGCCGATCCGGATCGTGCAGCGCAGGAAATCGAAGATATCGTCGGCATCGACGCCACTGACGCAGTGCGCTGCTCGGCCAAGACCGGCGTTGGCGTGCCGGAAGTACTGGAACGCCTGGTGCGCGATATTCCGCCGCCGGAAGGCGATCCGGAAGCGCCATTGCAGGCGCTGATCATCGACTCCTGGTTTGATAACTACCTGGGCGTGGTGTCACTGGTGCGCATCAAGAACGGCACCATGCGCAAAGGCGACAAGATCAAGGTAATGAGTACCGGACAGGTGTACAACGCCGATCGTCTGGGGATCTTCACGCCGAAGCGCGTCGACCGCGATGTGCTGAACTGCGGCGAAGTGGGTTGGCTGGTATGTGCCATCAAGGACATTCTCGGTGCACCGGTCGGCGATACCCTGACGCTGTCCCGCCAGCCGGCAGACAAGCCGTTGCCGGGCTTCAAAAAAGTGAAGCCGCAGGTTTACGCCGGTCTGTTCCCGATAAGCTCCGACGACTATGAAGCCTTCCGCGATGCGCTGGGCAAGCTGAGCCTGAACGACGCCTCGCTGTTCTACGAGCCGGAAAGTTCCACCGCGCTGGGCTTCGGCTTCCGCTGTGGTTTCCTGGGCTTGCTGCACATGGAGATCATTCAGGAACGTCTGGAGCGTGAATACGATCTGGATCTGATCACCACCGCCCCGACGGTGGTCTATCAGGTGGAAACCACCGGCGGTGAAACGGTGTACGTCGATAGCCCATCCAAGCTGCCGCCGTTGAACAACATCGCTGAGCTGCGTGAGCCGATCGCCGAATGTCACATGCTGATGCCACAAGAATACCTCGGTAACGTGATCACGCTGTGCGTGGAAAAACGCGGCGTGCAGACCAACATGGTCTATCACGGCAACCAGGTGGCGCTGACCTACGAAATTCCAATGGCGGAAGTGGTGCTCGACTTCTTCGACCGTCTGAAGTCGACGTCACGTGGCTATGCGTCCCTGGATTATAACTTCAAACGCTTCCAGGCCTCCGACATGGTGCGGGTTGACGTATTGATCAACGGTGAGCGCGTGGATGCGCTGGCGCTGATCACTCACCGTGACAACTCGCAGTATCGCGGGCGCGATCTGGTGGAAAAAATGAAAGAGCTGATCCCGCGTCAGCAATTCGACATTGCGATTCAGGCGGCGATCGGTACGCACATTATTGCGCGTTCAACGGTCAAACAGCTGCGCAAGAACGTATTGGCGAAGTGCTACGGCGGTGACGTCAGCCGTAAGAAAAAGCTGTTGCAGAAACAGAAAGACGGTAAGAAACGCATGAAGCAGGTGGGTAACGTCGAGTTGCCGCAGGAAGCGTTCCTGGCCATTCTGCACGTTGGCAAAGACGGTAAGTAAGAGCGAAAGCTCACGTAACTAGGGAGTTTGCATGGCGAATATGTTTGCCCTGATCCTGGCAGTTGCTACGCTGGTGACCGGGATCATCTGGTGCTTTGAGCGCTTTAAATGGGCTCCGGCACGCCGGGCGAAAATCGCAGCGGTCAACGCGCAGACCGCAGGCGCGGTAGACGAAAAGACGCTGGCGAAAGTGGCCAAGCAACCGGGCTGGGTTGAAACCGGGGCATCGGTGTTCCCGGTGTTGCTGGTGGTGTTCGTGGTGCGTTCGTTTATCTACGAGCCGTTCCAGATCCCGTCAGGGTCAATGATGCCGACGCTGCTGATCGGCGATTTTATTCTGGTGGAGAAATATGCCTACGGCATTAAAGATCCGATTACCCAGACGACGCTGATTGAAACCGGCCATCCGAAGCGTGGCGACATTGCGGTATTCAAATATCCGCTCGATCCGAAACTGGACTATATCAAGCGTGTGGTCGGCCTGCCGGGCGATCGCGTATCGTACGATCCGGTGAACAAACGCGTAACGGTACAGCCGGTGTGCAATACCGATCGACCGTGTGACAAAGCGCTGGCGGTGACCTATAACGACGCACAGCCAAGCGACTTTGTGCAGATGTTCAGCCGTAGCGGCGCCGGCGAAGCCAGCAATGGCTTCTATAATATCCCGGTGAGCGACAACGTGCCGCAGGGCGGTATCCGCCTGCGCGAGCGTAATGAAACGCTGGGCAACGTCACTCATTCGGTGCTGACCGTACCTGGCACCCAGGATCAGGTAGGCGCTTACTATCAGCAGCCAGGCCAGCAATTGGCGGAATGGGTAGTGCCAGCCGGCCATTACTTCATGATGGGCGATAACCGTGATAACAGCGCTGACAGCCGTTATTGGGGATTCGTGCCGGAGAAGAACCTGGTGGGCAAAGCCACGGCTATCTGGATGAGTTTTGAAAAACAGGAAGGCGAGTGGCCTACCGGCGTACGTTTGAGCCGTATTGGCGGAATTCATTAATCTTGCGCGTATAAACGCAGCATAATAATTTCTTCCGTTGTAGAATACCTTCCTGAGCGATAAAAGTTGGCTCCCTGTTGGGAGCCACTGCAAACGAAACAGCTTTGGATCGGCTCTCGACGAAGCAGGCCTGTTCCGTGTGCTGCAAAGTTTTTGACGCATTCTTGATCTATTGGTAACTCATGAACCCCATCGTAATAAACAGGCTGCAGCGGAAGCTGGGCTACACTTTTCAACAGCAGGAGCTCTTGCTGCAAGCGTTGACTCACCGCAGCGCCAGCAGTAAACACAATGAACGGCTTGAGTTTCTGGGTGACTCTATCCTGAGTTTCGTCATCGCCAATGCGCTTTATCACCGCTTCCCGCGCGTTGATGAAGGCGACATGAGCCGCATGCGCGCCACGCTGGTGCGCGGAAACACGCTGGCGGAAATGGCGCGTGAGTTCGATCTGGGCGAATGCCTGCGCCTTGGGCCGGGAGAACTGAAAAGTGGCGGTTTCCGCCGCGAGTCGATTCTGGCGGATACGGTGGAAGCATTGATTGGCGGCGTGTTCCTGGACAGTGATATCCAGACCGTTGAACGACTGATTCTGGACTGGTATCGCAGCCGGCTGGACGAAATCAGCCCCGGTGATAAGCAGAAAGACCCAAAAACCCGCTTGCAGGAGTTTTTACAAGGTCGTCATCTGCCGTTGCCTTCTTATCTGGTGGTGCAGGTTCGCGGTGAAGCGCACGATCAGGAATTTACTATCCACTGCCAGGTGAGCGGTTTGAGCGAGCCCGTTGTGGGCACCGGTTCGAGTCGCCGTAAAGCCGAGCAGGCGGCAGCGGAACAAGCGCTGAAAAAGCTGGAGCTTGAATGAGCGAAGAAACACAATACTGCGGATTTATCGCGATCGTTGGTCGTCCGAACGTGGGCAAATCCACGTTATTGAACCAACTGCTGGGGCAAAAGGTCTCCATTACTTCGCGTAAGCCGCAAACCACGCGCCACCGCATCATGGGCATTCACACCGAAGGGCCTTATCAGGCGATTTACGTCGATACCCCCGGGTTGCACATCGAAGAAAAACGCGCCATCAACCGTTTGATGAACCGCGCCGCCAGCAGCTCGATCGGTGACGTGGAACTGGTGATCTTCGTGGTTGAAGGCACCAACTGGACTGCCGACGACGAAATGGTGGTCAATAAGCTGCGCAGCCTGAAATGCCCGGTGCTGTTGGCGATCAACAAGGTCGACAACGTGGCTGACAAAGGCAAGCTGCTGCCGCATATCGCTTTCTTGAGCCAGCAGATGAACTTCCTCGACGTGGTGCCAATTTCTGCCGAGAAAGGCATGAACGTGGACACCATCGCCGGCATCGTGCGCAAACTGTTGCCGGAAGCGGAGCATCACTTCCCGGAAGATTACATCACCGATCGTTCCCAGCGCTTTATGGCGTCGGAGATCATTCGCGAAAAACTGATGCGTTTCCTCGGTGAAGAGCTGCCGTATTCGGTCACGGTCGAAATCGAACAGTTCGTGGCCAACGATCGCGGTGGCTATGATGTCCACGGCCTGATCCTGGTTGAACGCGAAGGCCAGAAGAAAATGGTCATCGGCAATAAAGGCTCGAAGATCAAAACCATCGGCATTGAAGCCCGCCAGGATATGGAACAGATGTTTGAAGCCAAGGTGCATCTGGAGCTGTGGGTGAAAGTGAAATCCGGCTGGGCGGACGACGAACGTGCGCTGCGTAGCCTGGGCTATGTCGACGATCTGAAGTAACGTCCGATGGAAGGCTGGCAGCGCGCTTTCGTCCTGCATGGGCGGCCGTACAGTGAAACCAGCCTGATGCTGGATCTGTTCACCGAAGGCCACGGACGGGTGCGCTTGCTGGCAAAAGGCGCGCGCAGCCGCCGCTCCAATCTAAAGGGTTGCCTGCAACCCTTTACCCCTTTATTAGTCCGCTGGGGCGGGCGTGGCGATATCAAGACGCTGCGCAATGCCGAAGCGGTTTCCCTTGGCTTACCGCTTAGCGGCATGATGCTTTACAGCGGCCTGTACGTGAACGAACTGCTGTCGCGGGTGCTGGAACAGGAAGCCGACTATTCACTGCTGTTTTTCGACTACCTGCAATGTTTGCAGGCGTTGGCGGCTGCCGAACGCTCACCGGAACAGGCCTTGCGCCAGTTCGAGCTGGCCCTGCTGCACCACCTGGGTTACGGCGTCGACTTCCTGCACTGTGCCGGCAGCGGTGAGCCGGTTGACGACGGCATGACCTACCGCTATCGCGAAGAAAAAGGCTTTATCGCCAGTCTGGTGGTAGACCATTACAGCTTTACCGGACGTGAACTGCGTGCGCTGGCCGAACGCCAGTTTCCCGACGCCGATACCCTGCGTGCCGCCAAACGTTTTACCCGCATGGCGTTAAAACCCTATCTGGGCGGCAAACCGCTAAAAAGCCGCGAACTGTTTCGGCAGTTTGTGCGCAAGCAGCCCGATCCCCCGGTCGACGACGCGTAATCCGCTTTCTGCTTTTGCGCTTTTCCCGCTGCGTGTAAACTGCTGACACTGAAATCGTAATCTAGAGGTTGTCATGGCTGATTTGCTGCTCGGCGTTAATATCGATCATATTGCCACCCTGCGTAACGCGCGCGGAACCCAGTACCCCGATCCGGTGCAGGCGGCGTTCAGCGCCGAACAGGCCGGCGCGGACGGTATTACCGTTCACCTGCGCGAAGACCGTCGTCATATTACCGATCGTGACGTACGTATTCTGCGCCAGACCATTCAGACCCGTATGAACCTGGAAATGGCGGTGACCGACGAAATGCTGGATATTGCCTGCGAACTGCGGCCGCACTTCTGCTGCCTGGTGCCGGAAAAGCGCGAAGAAGTGACCACCGAAGGCGGGCTGGACGTGGCAGGGCAGTTGGACAAAATGACGCTGGCGGTAGAGCGTTTGACCCAGGCTGGTATTCAGGTTTCGTTGTTTATCGACCCGGACCACCGGCAGATTGATGCTGCGGTGGCAGTAGGCGCGCCGTATATCGAAATTCACACCGGTGCCTATGCGCAAGCGCAAGGCGAGCTGGCGGTGCAGGCCGAACTGAAGCGCATTGCCCAGGCGGCGCGCTACGCGGCGCAAAAAGGCCTGAAGGTCAACGCCGGCCACGGTTTGACCTACCATAACGTGCAGCCGATCGCAGCGCTGCCGGAAATGCATGAGTTGAACATCGGCCATGCGATTATCGGCCAGGCGGTGATCGGTGGCCTGTCTGCCGCGGTCAGCGACATGAAACTGCTGATGCGGGAAGCGCGTCGCTAATGGCCGTGCTGGGCCTCGGTACCGACATTGTCGAGATGGCGCGCATCGAAGCGGTGGTGGAGCGTAGCGGCGATCGTTTGGCGCGGCGGGTGTTGAGCGATGCGGAATGGGCGGTCTATCAGCAGCATCAGCAGCCGGTCCGCTTTCTGGCCAAACGTTTTGCGGTCAAGGAGGCGGCGGCCAAGGCGTTTGGCACCGGCATTCGCAACGGCCTGGCCTTCAATCAGTTTGAAGTGTTCAATGATGGCCTGGGCAAGCCGAATATCCGCCTGCATGCGCGCGCCGCCGAACTGGCACAAGAGATGGGGGTGACTTCGATCCACGTCTCGCTGGCTGACGAACGGCGCTATGCCTGTGCGACGGTGATTATCGAAGGTTGACTTCAGACGGGCGCGGCGAGCGGCGCCCGGTTACGGCAAGGTTACAGCCGGTCTGCGTGGTGCAGAACCACAAACTTGTCCCACAGCTGTTCCTGACTTTCCAACCGGCCGGGATCGATAATGATGGTGTTATCGATCGGGCATACCTGCTGGCAGGTCGGCGTCTCGTAATGTCCAACGCATTCGGTGCAGCGATCGGCGTCTATCTGGTAGATATCCTCGCCCATCGAGATCGCCTGATTCGGGCACTCTGGTTCACACATGTCACAGTTGATGCATTTGCGTGTGATTAACAGGGCCATAAACTATCTCTCATCATTTCTAAGGGTATTTAAGCGGAGCGCGAATTATACGCTTCATACCAGTTTTTTCATTAACTGTTCGCTGTGTTTTATCCGATCGCGCGCATGGTCCAGGTCATGCTGAATCAGCGCCATAAACAGCAGGTCGGTGAGCGCATACTGCGCGGTGCTGGACGAGATCGCGGCGCTGCGGGTATTGGGTTCTTCCGCAATGGTATACAGGCAGTGATCGGCACGCTGTTGCAGGCCGTTGGGGGAAAAGCAGGTCAGGGCCAGCACCTGCGCACCGGCGATACGTGCTTCTTCTGCCGCCAGGTTGATTTCACGCCGTTCGCCGCTGAACGAAATGGCCACCAGCAAATCCTGTTTGTCCAGCGCTTGCACCGCCGCCAGTTGAACGTGCATATCCGATTCGGCAACCGCCATCACGCCCAGTTTGAGTAACTTGAAGGAAAAGTCTTTCGCCACCAGCCCGGACGCGCCAATGCCCATCAGTATCACCCTGCGCGCCGCGCGCAGCATGCTTAACGCCTGGTGCAGCCGTTCTTCGCTGTTGATATCCAGCGTGGCGCGCAAGGCCGCGTGCTTTTCCACCAGTAACTTTTCACCGACGGTTTTGAGCGCGTCACTGCTGAGTATCCGGTTATGCACCGTGACTACCGGAGCGCTTTGCGGTTGGGCGAGGGTTTCACTTAGCGCCAGTTTCAACGCCGGGAAGCCTTTATAGCCCATTTTCTGGGCAAACTTGACCACGCTTGACTGGCTGACGCCAGCCACCTGAGCCAGCGTTTGCGAGCTGAGATGGCGCGCCTGTTCAGCGTTGTGCAGCAGGAAATCGGCCAGCTTGCGATCGTTCTGCGCCAGCGCAGGATACATTTGGCGAATGCGAAGAAGGGTACTCATTATTTTTTCCTTGATGTCAGTCGGCATTCTGCCACGGTGGGCGTGGAAACGTGCAGCGAAAATTTTTGTGAGCTCCCCGTTAAAATAGCAAATAGTGCTCGCTTTGTTGAATAAAATATTCAAATATTGAATTAACATTGTGAATTAAAAATTCAAAGGTGATGAAATGAACCTGGGCGCATTGGTATCAGAAACCCGTAATCCGGCAACGCTGCGGCTGGACGAGATGTCCACGCTGGAAATGGTGACCTGTTTTAATCATGAAGATCGCAAAGTGCCGTTGGCGATCGAGCCGGTACTGCCGCAGATCGCGCAGGCGGTGGATCTGACGGCGGCGGCATTGCAGGCCGGTGGTCGGCTGATTTATCTCGGCGCCGGCACCAGCGGTCGACTGGGGGTGTTGGATGCCTCGGAATGCCCGCCGACCTTTGGCGTACCGCACGGCGTGGTGGTCGGGCTGATCGCCGGCGGGCCGGGCGCACTGCTGAAAGCGGTGGAAGGGGCGGAAGACGACGCTGAACTGGGGGCGCGTGACCTGCGCGATCTGCAACTGACCGCGACCGATATGGTGATCGGGCTGGCGGCATCTGGCCGTACGCCGTATGTGATAGGCGCGCTGCGCTATGCACGCCAGTTGGGGTGTCCGACGGCGGCCATTTCCTGCAACCCGGATTCGCCGATTGCCCAAGAGGCGCAGGTGGCGATTTCACCGGTGGTCGGCCCGGAAGCTCTGACCGGTTCGACCCGCATGAAGTCCGGCACGGCGCAAAAACTGGTGCTGAACATGATTTCCACCGGGGCGATGGTCAAACTGGGCAAGGTATATCAGAACCTGATGGTTGATGTTAAGGCGACCAACGTCAAATTGGTCGATCGCGCCTGCCGTATCGTGACCGAGGCCACCGGCGCCGATCGTAGCCAGGCGGAGGCGGCATTGACGCAAACCGGCTTTGAGGTTAAACCGGCGATCCTGATGATTCTGGCCGAGGTCAGCGCCGAAGAAGCGCAGCGGCGTTTGCAACGGCACCACGGCTTCTTGCGTGCGGCACTGGCGGGTTAATCCACTTTCGGGGCAGGCGATGGACAAGACAACGGCTCTGGCGACACAAATTCTGGCGGGCATCGGCGGTGAAGGCAATATCCTCAAGCTGGAAAACTGCATGACGCGGGTGCGGGTAGAAGTCAGCGACGAGCAACGTCTCGATCTGGCGCTGCTGAAAAAGCTGGACGGGGTAAAAGGGTATATCAAGCAGGGCGATCAGCATCAGTTTATCGTCGGGCCGGGCGCGGCAGCCAAAGTGGTGGACGCGATGCAGGCGCTGCTTGGCAGTGCGCCACCAGTGTCGGCGGCGGATGACATCTCGCGTAACAAGGCCGCCGCCAAGGCCAGATATGCCGCGCCAATGAGCGACGCGTTAAAGAAACTGGCCGACGTGTTTATTCCGCTGATCCCGGCGTTTATCGCATCGGGGTTGATTACCGGCATTATCAATATTTTGAAACGCCCGGATATCGCCGGCGACATTGCGTTGAGTTATCCGAATGTGCTGGGGCTGTTGGCTGTTTTCGGCAGTGCGGTTTTCGCCATCATGAATATCCTGGTCGGGGTCAATGCGGCGCGGGTGTTTGGCGGTTCGCAGGCGATGGGCGGCGTAATGGCCGGCATCCTCTCCAGCCCACAGCTGGCGCAGATCACCCTGTTCGGCGAAGCGCTGCAGCCGGGACGCGGCGGGGTGATTGCGGTACTGCTGGTAGTGGCCTTTATGTGCTGGGTGGAAAAAAGGCTGCGTAAACTGTTGCCGGAATCGCTGGAACTGATCCTGAATCCCTTATTCACCACCTTGATTACCGCATCGCTGGCGATAGTGCTGCTTCAGCCGCTTGGCGGTTACATTTCCGATGCCATCGCCCATGGCGCCAATCTGGCGATCGACAAAGGCGGCCTGCTGGTGGGGGCGGTGCTGTCCGGCGTTTTTCTGCCGCTGGTTCTGTCAGGATTGCACCAGGGACTGGTGCCGATCCACGTTGAACTGGTGCAGGCGCACGGTGCCAACCCGCTGTTGCCGATCCTGGCGATGGCCGGTGTCGGCCAGGTGGGCGCAGCGTTGGCGGTGCTGCTGAAAACCCGCAACGAACGTTTAAAGAAAGTGATTAAGGGCGCCTTGCCGGTTGGCGTGCTGGGCATTGGCGAGCCGCTGATCTTTGGCGTGACGTTGCCGCTGGGTAAACCGTTTATTGCCGCCTGTCTCGGTGGCGCGGTGGGCGGCGCACTGATCAGCTACTGGAAAGTGGCGACGGTGATCACCTTCGGTATTTCAGGACTGCCTTTGGCGTTAACCATCGTATCAGGTAAGGTGATGTTGTATCTGACAGGTATGCTGATTACGATTATAGCGGGCTTCATTTTTACCTGGCTAATGGGTTTCAACGATCCTGAGGAGTAGCGCTTGAGTGACAAACCACGCCAACAGGCTGAGGAAGGCCGCCGCGTCGTGTTCTTCGATTTGGACGGTACGCTACACCAGGAGGATATGTTTGGCAGTTTCTTGCGCTTTTTATTACGCCGTTTGCCGCTGAACTTATTGCTGGTAGTGCCGCTATTGCCGGTGGTCGGTATCAGTATGCTGGTCGCCGGTCGTGCCGCGCGCTGGCCGATGAGCGTGCTGCTGTGGTCGATTACCTTCGGTCGTTCACAGGCCAGGCTGCAGGCGCTGGAATTGCAGTTTGTTAACTATTTCCGCCAAAAGGTCACCGCCTTTCCGGTGGTACAGCTGCGTCTGCGCCAGTATCTGGACGAGCATGATGCCGAAGTGTGGCTGATTACCGGCTCGCCCGAACGCCTGGTGGAGCAGGTCTATCAGGATTCCTCTTTTCTGCCGCGGGTACGTCTGGTGGGTAGCCGCATTGCGCCTCGCTATGGCGGCTGGGTACTGGCAATGCGCTGTCTGGGGGTGCAAAAGGTGATGCAGCTTGAACAACGTATCGGCGCACCGCTGAAATTATACAGCGGTTACAGCGACAGCAAACAGGATAACCCGTTGCTGTTTTTCTGCGAGCATCGCTGGCGGGTCAGCAAAGAGGGTGAGCTGCAGCAACTGGAGTGACGCACCTGGCCAGATGAGCCATGATGCCGTTCGGGGAAACCTGAGCGGCATTTTTTTGCCTGCTGCGGCGTGAGCCAGCGGCTCGGCGCCTTGGTTTGCCTGACAGCCAATGCACTACGGCCGCTGGTGACAAAAGAGGAGACGAGCTGGCCTACTGTGTATAATGCCCGCCGCAATGCGCACGAGGACTTATATGATGATTGAATACAACGACGACTACTGGATGCGACAGGCGCTGACGCTGGCCCTGCGTGCGCAGGAAGAGGGAGAAGTGCCGGTGGGTGCGCTACTGGTGCTCGACAACCAGGTGATTGGCGAAGGCTGGAATCGGCCGATTGGCCGACACGACCCGACCGCGCATGCGGAAATTATGGCGTTACGGCAGGGCGGCGCGGTGTTGCAGAACTATCGGCTGTTGAACGCCACGCTGTATGTCACGCTGGAGCCCTGTGTGATGTGCGCCGGCGCGATGGTGCACAGTCGTATTCGCCGTCTGGTGTACGGCGCATCGGACGAAAAGACCGGGGCTGCCGGATCGCTGGTGGATATTTTGCGCCATCCTGGCATGAACCATCAGGTAGATATTACCGCCGGCGTGCTGGCCGAGGAATGTGCAGCCACGTTGAGCAACTTCTTCCGCCTGCGCCGGGAACAGCAAAAAGCGTTGAAGCAGGCGCAGCGGGCGGCAAAACCGCAGGATTAATCGAGATTGAGCGCCAAATCGGGCGCTACGGTAGGGTAGCCGCGGCCGAGTGCCGCCTGAGCCTGCGCCGTTTGCGCCGCCTTCTTTTCCTTTTCCTGCAAATATCCCACCAGACTGACCTGATAACGGCGGATGTTTTCCACGTAGTTATACGCTTCGCGACCGCGCGCGTAGCCATAGGTCAGCTGCGGGTAATAGCGTTTCTGGCTGAGCATCGGCAGGCGTTGTTTGACGTCAACCCAGCTATCCGGGTTGCCCTTTTGCATTTTTGTCAGTTTGCGCGCATCGAGCATGTGCCCCCAGCCCATATTGTACGCCGCCAGGGCAAACCATACGCGTTCGTCTTCCGGCACCGTGTCCGGCATTTTGTCCATCAGGCGTTGCAGATACAGGGCTCCGCCCTGAATGCTTTCTTCCGGATCGAGACGGTCATTGACCCCCAGCCCATCTGCGGTGGCGCGGGTTAACATCATCAGGCCGCGCACGCCGGTTGGCGAGGTTGCCAGCGGGTTCCAATGAGACTCCTGATAGGCAATGGCGGCCAGCAGTTTCCAGTCGATGATATTGGCATACTTTTCAAACAGCGGCTGAAAGGTCGGCAACACCGAATCGATGGCCGACAGGAAGGTTTTGGTATCGACATAATCGAAACTGCCGACGTGACCAAGGTATTTCTCTTCCAGACGCGCCAGGGTACCGTCTTCTACCATTTGGCTGTAAAAATCGAGCAGAGCGGCGTACAGGCTGTCATCATTGCTGCGTTTCAGATACCAGGTGACCGGCTCTTCGTCGGTGGCGTCGAAGGCCACCGCCAACTGTGGATGGATGCGTTGCAGCAGCGCGATGGTCACCGAGTCGCCGAGGGTATAGTCCAATTTGCCGTCGGCCACCCGTTCCAGCAGTTCTTTGGAGGTCAGGTCACTGGAGGATTGCCAGCCGAGATCGGGGAACTTGCCGTTTTTGAGCTGTTTTAGCGTGCTGACGTGGGCAGAGCCGGAAGCCACTGCCAGCGTGCCTTTGAGATCGGCGAAGTTTTTCGGCCGCGGGCTGCCAAGGCGATACACCAGCTGCTGGGAAACCGAGTAGTACGCCGGACCGGTGCGGGCACGGCTAAGGCGATCCTGATTGTAGATCAGGCCGGCGGCGAGGATATCGGCGTTGTCATCGTCCAGATCGTCGAACAGATCGTTAATGTTTTGATGCGGCAAAACCACCAGTTTCACCCCCAGATAGTTGGCAAAGCGCTTTGCCAGCTCGTAATCGAGGCCGCTCGGCCCCTGTGGCGTGGTGAAATAGGTTAATGGCGAATTTAACGTGCTGACGCGTAATTCGCCGCGGGACTTGATCTCTGCAAGTTGTCCGTCCTGGCCGCCCCGCCATGGGATGTTAGGCCACAGGGCTAGCGCCAGAAGCAGAGTGACAGTACCGACAAGGATGTAATTTATTTTTAGGCGTTTCAAATAGTTGTCTCTCGGCGATGCATGTCTGCCGCAGGCCGGAAAGGGTTTTTTGGTATGGTTATATCAACAGTATCGGGGCATTTTGCGTAACAAAACGCCAGCGTGCAACTTTATTGGCATGTTATGACAATTCGTCGGTAAGAATACGATTTATCAATTATCGCCACGCAAACGGTTTCGTCGGCGGCGTGGATTCTCTATAATAGCGCGCGTTTTCCCCTGTTGCGCCCAATGAAGCACTGGAGTCAGTGGCTTCGAAGACGAGAGAACTTTGATTATGGAAATACTGCGTGGTTCGCCCGCTTTGTCGGCTTTTCGTGTTACCAAACTGCTGTCCCGCTGCCAGGACGCACAACTTCCGGTCAGTGATATCTATGCCGAGTACGTCCACTTTGCCGATGTTAGCGCACCGCTAAGTGCCGAAGAACATGGCAAGCTCACGCGCTTGCTCAAGTACGGTCCTTCTCTCGCCGAACACGCTCCGGAGGGACGCCTGCTGTTGGTAACGCCGCGTCCGGGCACCATTTCCCCCTGGTCATCCAAAGCCACCGACATTGCCCATAACTGCGGCTTGTCGCAGGTTGAACGCCTGGAGCGCGGTCTGGCGTTTTACGTCACGGCGCCGGCGTTGAGCGAAGCGCAATGGCAGCAACTGGCCGCATTGCTGCACGATCGCATGATGGAAACCGTGTTCAGCGATCTGCAACAGGCGGAAAAACTGTTTGCTCACCACCAGCCAGCGCCGTATCAGGCGGTGGACGTGCTGGGGGAAGGACGCAGTGCGCTGGAAAAGGCGAATGTCAAACTGGGCCTGGCGCTGGCCCAGGACGAAATTGACTACCTGCTGAATGCATTTACCGGTTTGGGGCGCAACCCGACGGACATCGAACTGTATATGTTTGCACAGGCCAACTCTGAGCACTGTCGCCACAAGATTTTCAACGCCGACTGGATCATAGACGGCGAACAGCAGCCTAAATCGCTGTTCAAGATGATCAAAAACACCTTCGAACATACGCCGGACTACGTGCTGTCAGCGTATAAAGACAACGCCGCGGTGATGGAAGGCTCGCAGGTCGGGCGCTTCTTCGCTGCGCCGCAAAACGGCCAATATGATTATCATCAGGAAGATACGCACATTCTGATGAAGGTTGAAACCCATAACCACCCGACGGCGATTTCTCCTTGGCCGGGCGCTGCCACCGGTTCCGGCGGCGAAATCCGCGACGAGGGTGCCACCGGCCGGGGTGCCAAGCCGAAGGCCGGTCTGGTGGGCTTCTCGGTATCCAACCTGCGCATTCCTGGTTTTGAACAGCCGTGGGAACAGGATTTCGGCAAGCCGGATCGCATCGTCAGCGCATTGGATATCATGACTGAAGGCCCACTGGGCGGGGCGGCGTTTAATAACGAATTCGGCCGTCCGGCGCTGCTCGGTTACTTCCGTACCTATGAAGAGCAGGTCAATAGCCACAACGGCGTTGAACTGCGTGGCTACCACAAGCCAATCATGCTGGCGGGCGGTATCGGCAACATTCGCGCCGATCACGTGCAGAAAGGCGAAATTACCGTTGGCGCCAAGCTGGTGGTACTGGGTGGCCCGGCAATGAATATCGGTCTGGGCGGCGGTGCGGCATCGTCAATGGATTCCGGCCAATCCGACGCCGATCTGGATTTTGCCTCGGTACAGCGTGACAACCCGGAAATGGAGCGTCGTTGCCAAGAGGTCATCGACCGTTGCTGGCAACTGGGCGCCGACAACCCGATTCTGTTTATCCACGACGTGGGCGCTGGCGGTCTGTCCAACGCCATGCCGGAACTGGTGAGCGACGGCGGCCGCGGTGGCCGTTTCGAACTGCGTGACATCCTTAACGATGAGCCGGGCATGAGCCCGCTGGAAGTGTGGTGTAACGAATCGCAGGAACGCTATGTCATGGCGATTGCGCCGGCACAGATGGCGCAGTTTGACGAAATTTGCCGCCGTGAACGTGCGCCGTACGCGGTGATCGGCGAAGCAACCGAAGAACGCCACCTGACGCTGAACGATGATCATTTTGATAACCAGCCGATCGATATGCCGCTGGACGTGCTGCTTGGCAAAACGCCAAAAATGACCCGCGACGTCACGCGTCTGCAGGCCAAGGGCGAGCCGGTGCTGCGCGATGGTATCAGCGTGGCTGACGCGGTGAAACGCGTGCTGCACTTGCCGGCTGTTGCAGAGAAAACCTTCCTGATCACCATTGGCGACCGTACCGTGACCGGTATGGTGGCGCGCGATCAGATGGTAGGCCCATGGCAGATCCCGGTGGCAGATTGCGCGGTAACCACCGCCAGCCTCGACAGCTACTATGGTGAAGCGATGTCTCTTGGCGAACGTGCGCCGGTGGCGCTGCTGGACTTTGCCGCTTCGGGCCGTCTGGCGGTGGGCGAAGCGCTGACCAACCTGGCGGCGACGAACATTGGCTCCCTCAAACGCGTGAAGCTTTCCGCCAACTGGATGGCCGCAGCCGGCCACCCAGGGGAAGATGCCGGCCTGTATGAGGCGGTAAAAGCGGTGGGCGAGGAACTGTGTCCGGCGTTGGGCATCACGATCCCGGTGGGGAAAGATTCGATGTCGATGAAAACCCGCTGGCAGGAAGGTAATGAGCAACGCGAGATGACCTCACCGCTGTCGCTGGTGATCACCGCCTTTGCCCGGGTAGAAGACGTTCGCCATACCGTGACGCCACAGCTGCGTACCGACCAGGGCGACACCGAGCTGTTGCTGATTGACCTCGGTAACGGCCACAACGCGCTGGGGGCAACCGCACTGGCGCAGGTTTACCGCCAGTTGGGCGACCAACCGGCGGACGTGCGCAGCGCTGAGCAACTGGCCGGTTTCTTCAATGCGATGCAACAGCTGGTAGTGGATCGTGCGTTGCTGGCTTACCACGACCGTTCCGATGGCGGTTTGCTGGTCACGCTGGCGGAAATGGCCTTTGCCGGTCACTGCGGCGTGGCGGTGGATATCCAGGCGCTGGGCGCGGATGCGCTGGCGGCGCTGTTCAATGAAGAACTGGGGGCGGTGATTCAGGTCAGCGCCGAACGCCGGGCTGCGGTGCAACAGATTTTTGCCCAGCATGGCCTGAGCGACAATGTGCATCATATCGGCCGGGTTCAGGCTGGCGATCGCTTCGTCATAACCCAGGGCGATAAACCGGTCTATAGCGAAAGCCGCAGCACGCTGCGCACCTGGTGGGCGGAAACCACCTGGCAAATGCAACGCCTGCGCGATAACCCTGACTGTGCCGATCAGGAACATCAGGCCAAACAGGATGAACGCGATCCGGGGCTGAACGTCAAATTGACGTTTGCGCCGCAAGAGGACATCGCGGCACCTTATATTGCCAAGGGCGCGCGGCCGAAAGTCGCGGTGCTGCGTGAGCAGGGCGTCAACTCCCACGTTGAAATGGCGGCGGCGTTCCACCGCGCAGGTTTTGACGCCATCGACGTGCATATGAGCGATTTGCTGACGGGGCGTCGCGATCTGCAGGACTTCCATACGCTGGTAGCCTGTGGTGGTTTCTCATATGGTGACGTACTGGGTGCTGGCGAGGGCTGGGCGAAGTCGATTCTGTTCAACCCGCGCGTACGTGACGAGTTTGAAGCTTTCTTCCACCGTCCGCAGACGCTGGCGCTGGGCGTGTGTAACGGCTGCCAGATGATGTCCAACCTGCGTGAGCTGATCCCCGGTGCCGAACAGTGGCCGCGCTTCGTACGCAACCTGTCGGATCGCTTCGAAGCACGCTTTAGCCTGGTCGAAGTGGCGGCCAGCCCGTCGCTGTTTATGCAGGGCATGGCCGGTTCGCGGATGCCGATTGCGGTGTCGCATGGCGAAGGGCATGTTGAAGTCCGTGATGCGGCGCATTTGGCCGCGTTGGAAAGTCAGGGACTGGTGGCATTGCGCTTCGTCAACAATGCCGGCCAGGTCACGGAAGCCTACCCGGCCAACCCGAACGGCTCGCCAAACGGCATTACCGCTGTGACCAGCGCCAGCGGGCGTGCGACGGTGATGATGCCGCATCCGGAGCGGGTATTCCGTACCGTCAGCAACTCCTGGCACCCGGAAGAGTGGGGTGAAGACAGCCCGTGGATGCGCATGTTCCGCAATGCACGCCAGCAACTGGGTTAATGTCTCAGGGGCCGTTCCCGGCCCCGGTTACCGACACCTTGGCCAATGGATGCCTGGGTGTCGGTTCCTCCAGTTAAAATGTGCAACCAGACCCCAGACCCCAGACCCCAGACCCCAGACCCCAGACCCCAGCTTATCGCGGCGGAGTGGCTGAGCTGTCGGCGTCACCAGACGTCCTCTCTCGGCTTGTTCGATGCGGCAAGGTACCGGCCAGTAAACTCGCCAGTCGCGCTTAATCTGCTGATTCTCGCCAAAATTGCAGACTGTCGGTTATTCGCGACAAACCTTATTAAGGATGTCGCTAAAAGGTGACATCTAACCTATTGATTTATAATGATAGTAAATAAATTGACTTAGGTTGTCGTGTTTTGGCGACAGCCTGGTGAATTTACGCACAGCATTGCCGGGTGAAAACACCCTTTAAATAAGGATGCTTGTTAACAAATCGTTTTAAATCAGTTGGATATAAAAATATTTGAAAAGTTGGCACACATAATGCATGATACTTGTCAGTTGCTCATTCAACTTTTTATGATGGCCGGTAAATAAACCGAATCCATGCCTCATAAGCCTCCGAATGATGCCAAAGAAATGGTGCCTATCGTCCAACCAAACCGATAACAGACGCGCAAGCGACTTTATCAAGCATCGGGCGACACGTGGAGTGAGGCACCGCCTGTATCCAACTGTGATGAAACGTTCATCAATATCGGATACATCTGGATGCTATTCGTCCCATTCGATGCCAGCCTGCGGGCTACATCACCCTGGGGACGAGGCTTAAGGGCATCCACATATTCCTTGCGATGGGGCAGTTTTGCCCCAACGTCACTGCTCCAGTCCTCTTCTTACGTCCGTCTGTTTGCCGCCCTGCAATCCCCCTGTTTACCGATTTACCTGCGTGAAAGCGGCGTGGCGCGTTGCCTGGCGCTGTTTTGCATTGCAATCCATTTTGCGCCGTGCATGCAGGATTATCCACCTACAGGCTTTTTTCTTGCCGGCGACTCGGTTAGCATCAGGGCAGACAAGGGACAATGAGATGATTTCGTTGAAAAGATGGCGTTTATTCCCCCGCTCGCTGCGCCAATTGGTGCTGATGGCGTTTCTGCTGGTGTTACTGCCATTGCTGGTATTGGCATATCAAGCCTATCAAAGTCTGAATCATCTCAGCTCGCAGGCGGCCGATATCAACCGCACCACGCTGGTGGATGCCCGCCGCAGTGAGGCGATGACCAGCGTGGCGCTGGAAATGGAGCGCAGCTATCGTCAGTATTGTGTGCTGGTTGACCCGACGCTGGAACGCCTGTATCAAAATCAGCGCAAACAATATTCTCAAATGCTTGATGCCCATGCCCCGATCCTGCCGGATGAACGCTATTATCAGACGTTGCGCGATCTGCTGACGCAACTGGCGACCATCAAATGCCAAAGCAGCGGCCCCGATAAAGAAACCTCGACCCTGCTGGAGTCGTTCTCGCGTTCCAATGCCGAAATGGTGCAGGCGACGCGTGCAGTGGTGTACTCGCGCGGTCAGCAACTGCAGCAGGCGATTGCCGAACGCGGGCAGTTTTTCGGCTGGCAGGCGCTGTTGCTGTTTCTGGTCAGCGTGCTGTTGGTGGTGCTGTTCACCCGCATGATTATTGGGCCGGTAAAGGCGGTTGAGCAGATGATTAACCGCCTGGGCGAAGGCCGTGCGCTGGGCTCAGCGGCATCGTTCAAAGGGCCGCGCGAACTGCGCTCGTTGGCACAGCGGATCATCTGGCTGAGCGAGCGGCTGGCATGGCTGGAATCGCAGCGTCATGAGTTCCTGCGCCATATTTCCCATGAACTGAAAACGCCGTTGGCCAGCATGCGTGAAGGCACCGAACTGTTGGCGGACGAAGTGGCGGGGCCGCTGACCTCCGATCAAAAAGAAGTGGTGACCATTCTCGATCACAGCAGTCGCCATCTGCAGCAGTTGATCGAGCAATTGCTCGACTACAATCGTAAGCTGGCGGATGGGCCGGCCGAGCATGAAAACGTCGAGCTGAGCGAGATGGTCGAGATGGTGGTGGCGGCCCATAGTCTGCCGGCGAGAGCCAAGATGATCCGCACCGACATACAGCTTGATGCCGAAATTTGCTGGGCAGAGCCTACGCTATTAATGCGCGTGCTGGATAATCTCTATTCCAATGCGGTGCACTACGGCAAGGAATCCGGTAACATTTGGATTCGTAGCCGCCAAATTGGGCAACGGGTGCAGATTGACGTCGCCAACACTGGCACGCCAATCCCCGAAACCGAACAAACCATGATTTTCGAGCCTTTTTTCCAAGGTAGTCAGCAGCGGAAAGGGGCGGTAAAAGGAAGCGGGCTCGGCCTGAGTATCGCACAAGATTGTATCCGCCGGATGCGCGGCGAATTGCAGTTGGTCAACGTCGATGACGCTGATGTCTGCTTCCGAATTGAATTGCCATTAACCGCCGAGAATGAATAAATAATGTACATATGGCCACAACGCGCTCGTCTGACCCAGATCGAACGTTCCCCGCGCGCTACTGCGCGCGCACCGCTCGGCAAGCGTCCACTTTCTTTTCTGGGCACGCTTCTTTTTGCCCCGTTTTTGTTAGCCGGCTGCGCCGATCGCGCCGTCAGCAGCGGTCTCGAGCCGCAGCAGCAGGAAGCGATTCCTGATAGCAAAGTTGTCGACTACCGTATCGCACCGTGCGATACCCTGTGGCAGCTCAACGACAAGGATGCGCTGGACAATTCCCTATACTGGCTGCGTGCCATGGACTGTGCCGATCGGATCGGTTCCACCCAGGCACGTACCCTGGCAAAAACCCTTCCCGGCACCGCCTGGGATGGCATGTTCAAGCAAAGCATCCTGTTGGGCAGCGCCGAACCGACGTCGGCGGAACGCCGCCAGATGATCGATCGTCTGAACCACTACCGCCTGGACTTCCCGAGTACGCTGCGGCCGCTGCTGCAATTGTGGCGGCAACAGCAGGTGCTGCAAATTTCGCTGTTCGATGAACGAGCCCGCTATCAGCATCTGCAAGAGGCAACCGACAGCCAGATTGATACGCTGCGCCAAAGCCAGGCTCGGCTGCAAAGCCAACTGCAGGACACCTCACGCAAGTTGGAAAACCTGACGGATATCGAGCGTCAACTCTCTTCCCGTAAGCAAATGCAGGGTGAGATCCCCGATAATGCCGCCAGTCAGGCCAAGCCGAGCGCTACGGCCAAACCGGCCGAGCCGGAAGGCGCAACGGAAAAGGGCACCGCGCTGCCGGTTGAACCGGAAGACACTTATGCGCCGCCACCTGCCAATAAGGAGCCTAAAGCGCAATGACAGCCCGCAAACCGGCCAATTTATTATTGGTTGACGATGATCCCAGCCTGTTGAAGCTGCTGGGGATGCGCCTGACCAGCGAAGGTTTCCATGTCACCACCGCTGAAAGCGGCCAGGAAGCGCTGCGCCTATTGGCGCGTGAAAAAATCGACATGGTCATCAGCGACCTGCGTATGGATGAAATGGACGGTATGGCGCTGTTTGCCGAAATCCAGAAGCATCAACCGGGCATGCCGGTGATCATTCTCACCGCCCATGGTTCTATCCCCGATGCCGTCGCGGCAACCCAGCAGGGGGTGTTCAGCTTCCTGACCAAGCCGGTCGATCGCGATGCGCTGTATAAAGCCATCGACGATGCGCTGTCGCTGTCAAAACCGGCCGGTGACGAAAGCTGGCGTGAAGCCATCGTCACTCGTAGCCCGATCATGCTGCGTCTGTTGGAGCAGGCGAAAATGGTGGCGCAGTCCGATGTCAGCGTGCTGATTAATGGCCAGAGCGGCACCGGCAAGGAAGTGCTGGCGCAGGCGATTCACGGCGCCAGCCCACGGGCCAAGAAAACCTTTATCGCCATCAACTGCGGCGCGCTGCCGGAACAGCTGTTGGAATCGGAACTGTTTGGTCATGCCAAAGGGGCCTTTACCGGCGCGGTCAGCAGCAGAGAAGGGCTATTCCAGGCGGCGGCTGGCGGCACGCTGTTCCTCGACGAAATCGGCGATATGCCGCTGTCGCTGCAGGTCAAACTGCTGCGGGTGCTGCAGGAGCGCAAGGTACGGCCGCTGGGCAGCAACCGCGATCTGGATATCGACGTACGCATCATTTCCGCCACCCATCGCGATTTACAGAAAGCGATGGCGAAGAATGAATTTCGTGAAGATTTGTACTACCGTCTGAACGTAGTGAACCTGAAAATTCCGGCGTTGAACGAACGTGCCGAGGATATCCCACTGCTGGCCAATCACCTGCTGAGAGAGTCGGCCAAACGACACAAACCGTTCGTGCGCAGTTTCTCTACCGATGCGATGAAACGCCTGATGACCGCCAGTTGGCCGGGCAATGTGCGGCAACTGGTCAACGTGATTGAACAGTGCGTGGCATTGACCTCGGCGCCGGTGATCGGCGAAGCGTTGGTGGAGCAGGCGCTGGAAGGCGAAAACACCGCGTTGCCGACCTTTGTCGAGGCGCGCAACCAGTTTGAATTGCATTACCTGCGCAAGCTATTGCAAATTACCAAGGGCAACGTGACCCAGGCTGCGCGCATGGCAGGCCGCAATCGCACCGAGTTTTATAAGTTGTTATCGCGTCATGAACTTGACGCCAACGATTTTAAAGAATGATGTTTTTTCCTGAACGTGCTTCGGCAGGTTCGCAACACATGACCTGGAAACAGACCATAGAAATATGAGCAGATCACTTTCCATTGCGTTAGCCCAGCTGAATTTGCTGGTGGGCGATATTGAAGGCAACAGCGAGCGCATGTTGCAAATCGTGCAGGAACAGCAGAAGGCGGGAGCCGATCTGGTTATGTTCACCGAACTGGCGCTGTCCGGTTACCCACCGGAAGACCTGCTGTATCGTGACGATTTCTATCAGCGCTGCGACCTGCAGCTTAACCGCCTGCAACAGGCGTCGGGCGAGGTCGCGATCCTGGTCGGCCATCCGTGGCGGGAAGGCGACAAGTTATACAATGCGTTGTCGCTGTTCGCCGACGGCGAGCTGCGGGCGCGTTACTTCAAGCAGCAGTTGCCGAACTATGGCGTGTTTGACGAAAAACGCTATTTCCACGCCGGGCAGGAAAGCTGCGTGGTGGAGCTGAAAGGCTACCGTCTCGGTCTGCTGATTTGTGAAGACCTGTGGTTCCCCGAGCCGATTGACGCGGCGAAAGCCGCCGGCGCTGAAATTGTCCTGTCGATTAACGCCTCGCCTTATAACCGGGAAAAGCCGTATATCCGCAAGACGCTGATGGCCGGCCACTGCCGGCGCACCAATCTGCCGCTGGTGTACCTGAACCAGATCGGCGGGCAGGACGAACTGATTTTCGACGGTTGCTCAAAGGTCTTTGATGCCGCAGGCAATATGACCCACCGCCTGGCAGCGTTTGCCGAACAGGTGACGTTGTTGCAGTTCAACGAGCGTGAAGTGGTGCCAATGACTGCGCCTGCCGCCGAATTGCCGCAGCTGGCGCAAATCTACGAAGCGCTGGTGCTGGCGGTGCGCGACTACGTCAACAAGAACGGTTTCAAAGGCGCGGTACTGGGCCTGTCGGGGGGCATCGATTCGGCCTTGACGCTGGCGATTGCGGTGGATGCGCTGGGTAAGGAAAAAGTGCAGGCGCTGATGATGCCGTTCCGCTATACCGCGGATATCAGCATTGCCGACGCCAAGGAAGAAGCCGAGATACTCGGCGTCGAGTTTGACGTTGTTTCCATCGAGCCGATGTTTGACGCCTTTATGGGCCAATTGGCGCCGATGTTTGCCGGCACCGAACGCGATACCACCGAAGAAAACCTGCAGGCGCGCTGCCGCGGCGTGGTGCTGATGGCATTGTCGAACAAACGGCGCAGCATCGTGCTGACCACCGGCAACAAGAGCGAAATGGCGGTGGGTTACGCCACGCTGTACGGTGATATGGCTGGCGGCTTCGACGTATTGAAGGATGTACCGAAAACCCTGGTGTTCAAGCTATCGGAATACCGTAATACCGTGTCGTATGTGATCCCGCAGCGGGTGATTGATCGTCCGCCGTCCGCCGAGCTGGCGCCGGATCAGGTCGATCAGGACAGCCTGCCGCCTTATGATATTTTAGATGCCATTCTGGAAGGTTACGTCGAACGCGATATGTCGGTGGTCGATCTGGTCGCCGCCGGTTTCGATGAAGCGATCGTGCGCAAAGTGATCCGCCTGGTGGACATCAACGAATACAAGCGTCGTCAGGCCGCCGTCGGGCCGCGCATCACCGCCCGGAACTTCGGCAAGGATCGTCGCTATCCGATCACCTCCGGCTTTGGCCGCAAAAATTGGTAATTGAAGCGCCTATTCACTAGGCGTCATTGTCGCCGTCAGTTTGGGTACGGGCAGCGCGCAGGGCCACAGCGTACAGGCAGTACGTGAGACGTCCGAGCACTGCCCTGGCGCAAAATGACCAGAAAACAGCCTAGTGGATAGGCGCGAGGAAACGAGATGAAAAAGATCGACGCTATTATCAAGCCGTTCAAACTGGATGACGTGCGTGAAGCGCTGGCTGAAGTCGGCATTACCGGCATGACCGTGACCGAAGTTAAAGGCTTTGGCCGGCAGAAGGGGCATACCGAACTGTATCGCGGCGCGGAATATATGGTCGACTTCCTGCCCAAGGTGAAAATCGAGATTGTGGTGGCCGACGATATTGTCGATACCTGCGTTGAAACCATCATGCAAACTGCGCAGACCGGCAAAATTGGCGACGGCAAGATCTTCGTGTTTGACGTGGCGCGGGTGGTGCGTATCCGTACCGGCGAGCAGGACGAAGAGGCCATTTAAGTCACCCCTTCCGGCATAAAAAAACGGGCCACCTCGGCCCGTTTTTTTATTGTGTTGCGTGTTGCGCGGTAGTTACAGCACCTTGTGCGGGCCGAAGCATTCATAGTGAATGCGCTCGACGTTAACGCCCATTGCCAGTAACTGTTGTGCGACAAATTGCATAAACGCCACCGGGCCGCAGAAGTAGTAATGCATCAACGGGTTATCGAGCGAAGCGCGAACGGTGCCAAGATCCATCAGGCCGCGTGATTGGTAATCACGGCCTTCAACGTCGTTCTCGCTCGGTTGGCTATACCACACATGCCGACTCAGCTTCGGCATCCGTGTTGCAAGGTCGGCAACCTCGTCGGCAAAAGCGTGGACGCGGCCGTTTTCCGCCGCGTGTAGCCAATGTATCTCAGCCTGGTGCTGATTGTTGTACAACGCGTTAAGCATGCCAAGCATCGGCGTTTGGCCAACGCCGCCGGAAATCAGCGCCACCGGCGTCGACGGTGAAACGTCGAGGAAGAAGTCGCCGTGCGGCGGTGCTATCTCAATCACATCGCCTTCTTTTGCCTGCTGATGCAGGAAGTTGGACACGATGCCGTGCTGTTCGCGTTTTACCGCGATGCGATAAAATTCGCCGTTAGGGGCGGCGGTCAGTGAATACTGACGGATTTCCTGGTGTTCAATGCTGTGGTGGTTGATATACACCGCCAGATATTGGCCCGGCTTGAAGTCAACCACGCGGCCACCGTCGACCGGCGCCAGAATAAAACTGCTGATTGCCTCACTCTGTGGCTGTTTTTTCACGATGCGGAAAGCGCGGCGATCGCGCCAGCCGCCGTCTCCGGTAGCACTTTCCTGATAAATCTGGCCTTCACGCTGGATAAATACGTTGGCCAATACGCCGTAAGCCTTACCCCATGCGTCCAGCACTTCCTGTCCCGGGCTGAACATTTCGTCCAGCGTTGCCAACAGATGTGTCCCGACAATCTGATACTGCTCTGGCTGAATGTTGAAGCTGGCGTGTTTTTGCGCAATACGCTCAACCGCAGGCAGCAGCGCCGCCAGATTTTCAATATTGCCGGCATAGGCGCAGATGGCATCAAACAGCGCCTGGCGCTGATCGCCGTTGCGCTGGTTGCTCATATTGAAGATATCCTTCAGCTCAGGGTTATGGGCGAACATGCGATCGTAGAAATGCGCGGTCAGCTTTGGCCCGGTGGCGGCGAGCAGGGGGATGGTGGACTTTACGGTGGCGATGGTTTGGCTATCCAGCATGGTGGCACTCCTTTGTGCTATGTTCCGATTTTATATAATGATGCATTTTAAATGCATCTTATAAGGTTGCGTCAGGCTTGTAAATACCCGCTTTTTTGTTATGTGTTTGTTAATCACCGATCGGCTTCACAGAACATGAAAAAAACGCATTGGCGGCATGAGGAAATGTCCGTTGAATAACGGGCGCATTTGGTGGATCAAAGCCTTGTCGCAGCTAAAGCCAATCGTTTGCGTAAAAACCTCTGTCAAGACCTATCTTCGACAGGTGAAAACAGTTTACACTGTTGCCCAGAACCCAAACGGGTAGTTATTTGGTGATTTTTTAGTTAGCGGGATTCAAGTCAGGAGAAGCCGGATGTTAAAGCGTGAAATGAACATTGCCGATTACGATGCCGAACTGTGGCGCGCAATGGAGCAAGAAGTGGTGCGTCAGGAAGAGCACATCGAGCTGATTGCCTCTGAGAACTACACCAGCCCGCGCGTCATGCAGGCTCAGGGTTCCCAGTTGACCAACAAATACGCTGAAGGCTACCCGGGCAAGCGTTACTACGGCGGCTGCGAATACGTCGATATCGTTGAACAACTGGCTATCGATCGCGCCAAGCAGCTGTTCGGTGCGGATTATGCCAACGTTCAGCCGCACTCCGGTTCTCAGGCCAACTTTGCTGTCTACACCGCGCTGCTGCAGCCGGGCGACACCATTCTGGGCATGAACCTGGCGCACGGTGGCCACCTGACCCACGGCTCTCCGGTCAACCTGTCCGGCAAACTGTATAACGTCGTGCCTTACGGCATCGACGAAAAAGGCCAAATCGACTATGACGATCTGGCCAAGCAGGCACAGACGCACAAACCGAAGATGATCATCGGCGGTTTCTCCGCCTATTCTGGCGTGGTCGACTGGGCAAAAATGCGTGAAATTGCTGACAGCATCGGCGCTTACCTGTTCGTTGACATGGCGCACGTGGCCGGTCTGATCGCCGCTGGCGTCTACCCGAACCCGGTGCCGCACGCGCATATCGTTACCACCACCACGCACAAGACGCTGGCTGGCCCGCGTGGCGGCCTGATCCTGGCGAAAGGCGGCGACGAAGATCTGTACAAGAAACTGAACTCCGCGGTGTTCCCGGGTGGGCAGGGCGGCCCGCTGATGCACGTGATCGCCGGCAAGGCCGTCGCGCTGAAAGAAGCCATGGAGCCCGAGTTCAAGGTTTACCAGCAGCAGGTGGCCAACAACGCCAAGGCGATGGTCGAAGTGTTCCTGGAGCGCGGCTACAAAGTGGTTTCCGGCGGCACCCACAACCACCTGTTCCTGCTGGATCTGGTGGAGAAAAACCTGACCGGTAAAGAAGCGGACGCAGCCCTCGGCCGCGCCAATATTACCGTTAACAAGAACAGCGTGCCAAACGATCCGAAGAGCCCGTTCGTGACCTCCGGTATTCGTATCGGTACGCCGGCGGTAACCCGTCGCGGCTTCAAGGAAGCGGAAGTTCGCGCGCTGGCGGGTTGGATGTGCGACGTGTTGGACAACATCAACGACGAAGCCACTATCGAACGCACCAAACAGAAAGTCCTGGATATCTGCGCCCGCCTGCCGGTTTACGCATAAGTTCCATTGGGATGAACCAAACCCGCTGCGGCGGGTTTTTTTACGCCGATATCCGGCAAAGTGTGAACTGATCGACACTATGGTTCGGTGGATATGAATCATGATTGCTAGCCGATGTGAGCTCTGTCAAAGTATCGCCCACACACCGGAGGGAACATGGTTTTGCAATCAACGCGTTGGCTGTCTCTCAGCTATTTCACCTATTTCTTTTCTTATGGCATTTTCCTGCCGTTCTGGGGCGTTTGGTTAAAAGGCGAAGGGCTGGAACCCGATACCATCGGCATGTTGCTGGGGGCCGGACTGGTAGCACGTTTTCTTGGCAGTTTACTGATCGCTCCACGGGTTAAAGATCCGTCGAATCTGGTTACCGCATTACGCATCCTGGCGTTGTTGACGCTGGCCTTTGCGGTCGGCTTTTGTTTTGGCAATGGCTGGGGCTGGCTAATGCTGGTGATCGCCGGTTTTAACCTGTTTTTCTCGCCGCTGGTACCGCTGACTGACGCATTAGCCGCCACCTGGCAAAAACAGATTTCCATGGATTATGGGCGAGTGCGCCTATGGGGCTCACTGGCGTTCGTCATTGGTTCGGCGCTCACCGGGCAACTGGTGTCGGCCTGGGGTCATAATGCCATCCTGTTCAGCCTGATTTTCAGCCTGATGGCGATGCTGCTTGGCATGTTGCTCAAACCCAGCGTCATGCCGCAAGGCGAGGCGCGCGCGCATGAGATGCCTCACCGTTCCTGGCGTGAACTGCTCAGCGAAGGGCCGGTCTGGCGTTTTTTGCTGTGCGTCACCCTGTTGCAGGGGGCGCATGCCGGTTATTACAGTTTTGCCTCCATATACTGGCAGGAAGCCGGCTATTCAGCCTCTGCCATCGGCTACTTCTGGTCGTTGGGGGTGGTGGCAGAAGTGATTATTTTTGCCAGCAGCAATATCCTGTTCCGCCGTTGGAACGCCCGCAATCTGCTGTTGCTGTCTGCCTGCTGCGGCATACTGCGCTGGGGGTTGATGGCCTCGACCACTGAGCTTAGCTGGCTGCTGCTGGTGCAGGTGTTGCACTGTGGCACCTTTACCGTCTGTCATCTGGCGGCGATGCGTTTCATTGTCGCGCGCAAGGGAGCGGAGGTGATCCGGCTGCAAGCGGTTTATTCCGCGCTGGCGATGGGCGGTGGTATTGCGGTGATGACGGTGATTGCCGGTTTCCTGTTCGAACATCTGCAAGCCGGGGTGTTCTGGGTGATGGCGGCGATCGTGGTGCCGGCGTTGTTTATCCGCCCACCGGCCGCCGCGGTCAGCCATTCGCTAAGGTGATTCCAACAATGCGCGGATAGTTTTGCGCTGTCCGCGTTCCAGCGGTAAGACGGTGTGGATTAGCGGTGGTTGCGCCGCATGCGGCAGGGTGGCGTAGGGGGTTATGACCAGCGCCACGCCCTGCGGCGCGCCGGAATCGTGAAACTCGCTTAGCGACAGATACTTGATATTTAACGGTAATAATGTCAATTCGCGGATCTGGTACTCCAGCGCCTCTTCCAACTGCGGATCGTCCAGCGTCAGCAGCAGCACCTGTTTCTCCTGCAATGCGTTGCCTTGCATCAGCCATGCACCGAAGCTGATGGCTACCAGACCGGCCTCCTCGCGCGAAAAATGAATGTCGTATTCCTGTTCGAACGGCGCCATCGCTTCCAGCGTAGTGCGCATCAGGCGTGGGTATTTACGCACCACCTCGTCCAGCAGCATATTGTCGATGCCGATAGCAAACTGACAGCGTTCGACGGCGGGCGCCAGATGGGCAAACAGATGGCTGATCAGATCTTTTTTGCTGCTGAAGTTCATGCCGGAAAGCTGCTGAAAACGCTCCACCATCTGCTCAATGGCGCGCATCAGGCGTAAATCTTCCGCGGAATCGCTGCTTTCGTAACTGTGGTTCTTCAACATGGTAAACAGCAACACCAGAAAATCCTGCTCGCTGTCATCCGGCGGAGCGGCAGACAGCGCCACCAGCGTCTGTGATAATGCGTTTGCGGCCTGAGATTCTGCTTTCTGATGCAGCCAGGCACGTTGGCGATCGTTGAACTTTGGGTGGCGCTGGCAGGCGCTTTCCCACAGGCAGTAGCAAAGGTAGTGCTGCAAGAATTGGCGATCTCGGGCGTCGAGTTCACGAGCAAGCCAGCGGCTGCAGTCATCAATGCCGCGCTGCAAACCCGTGGACAACTTGGCATCGGCCCCCAGCGCATGCAGCAACGGCGGGCTGAACGCGCTCTCGACAAACTGCGGACAGCAACGTAGCGCACGCCGCAGCCAGTGAATCAGGCACAGGCGCTTATTCAGCGTGCTTCCCATAATCTGGTAGCCATCGTCGGGGTTGCCAGCGATGTCCAAATGGTGGAAACGCTGGATTTCGCTGGCGACCTCGGCTATATCTTGCCGGGTAATGGGGAGCTCGACGCCGTTGATTTGGCTGAGGGTCTCCAGTTTTACTGTGGGCAGCGGTGCGTACAGCATCAAGAGCAGTTGGCAGCGCCGTTGTTGACCGGAGAGCTCAGGCACAGGAGAGGTGTCCAGGCTCATATCACCTTCTAGCAGGTAACGTTAAAATTATGCCTAAGCATAGCAAAAGGCATTACCGTGACGTGGACAGTACGCCTGCTTTTACTTCGGCTTACAACTTTCGTCACAGTTATTATGCCGTTGAGCGGAAATTTTGCGCCAGGTTGTGTTACTTTATAACAATAATGAGTGTCGCTTAATGCTAAAACTACGAAATCTGCTGGCTGGTTTGACGGTGTTGTACAGCGTGACAGCCACCGCCCATCCGCACAGCTTTATTGATATGAACACCACCTTTATTGCCAAGGATCGTCAATTGGTCGGTTTGAGAATGGTGTGGGTTATGGATGAGATCACCTCGGCGGATCTGCTGTACGACGCGGGCAATGCCAAAAGCGATTCGGTGACCTGGAAGAAACTGGCGGCTGAAGTAATGGCCAACGTGCTCGGGCAGCATTATTTCACCGACATCTATCGTGACGGCAAGCCGGTAAAATACGTGAATTTGCCAACGGAATATCACCTTTCGCGCCGTGGCCATAATGCGGTGCTGGAATTTGTACTGCCGTTGGCACAAGCGCAGCCGCTGGCGGGCAAACCGTTTGACATCGCCACCTACGATCCGACCTTCTTTGTTGATATGAGTTATAAAAATCAATCTGCTATCCATCTGCCGCCGGATATGGCGCAGCAATGTCAATTCAAACTGATGACGCCGAAGCCGGATGCGTCGCTGCAGGCGTATGCGCTGTCGCTCGATAAAAATGATTCTCCGGGAGAAGACATGCAACTCGGTCAGCAGTTCGCACAACGGATTACCCTGCAATGTCAATGAATCTCGGCAGCGCCGCCGGCCGCCGGCGTCACTGGGCCTTCAGCCTGTGGCCGCTACTGCTGTTTAGCGTCTTGTTTGCGCTTGGCGCACGGCTGGTGTGGCATTATTGGCCGCAAATTCTGCTGCAGAGCGTGGTGTGGCAAAAAACGCTGAATCAGCACATGGCCGGCCTGTTGCAACAGGTTAACGCCGCGCCGCAGCAGGCCGGCATGGCGCTGGTGCTGTTCAGCCTCGGTTACGGCGTGCTGCATGCCCTTGGCCCCGGTCATGGCAAAGTGGTGATCTCCACCTATCTGGCGACACACCCGGCGCGACTGAAAAGCAGCCTGCGGTTAACCTTTGCCGCTTCGCTGGTGCAAGGGCTGGTGGCGATTGGTCTGGTCACGCTGGTGTTGGGAGTGCTGGCGCTGTCGTCACGCCAGTTGCATCAAAGCAGTTTCTGGTTGGAAAAGGGCAGCTATCTGCTGGTGGCGCTGCTTGGCGTTCTGTTGAGCTGGCGTGCGCTGCGGCGTCTGTTTACTGCGATCCGCGCGTTGCGCCCGGTGCCGGCGATGCGTATTCGCGCCGTGCAGCCGTTGCCGGCCGATCACCTGCACAGCGCCGAATGCGGTTGCGGCCATCGTCATTTGCCGAGCGACAGTGAATTGCAGGCCGGCGGCGGCTGGCGTACCCAGTTGGCGATCGTACTGGCGATGGGCATGCGGCCATGCTCCGGCGCGATATTGGTGCTGCTGTTTGCCAAAGTGATCGGGGTATTTTTCTGGGGCGTGCTTTCCGCGCTGGCGATGGCGCTGGGCACCTCGATAACCATTTCACTGCTGGCGTTGTTGGTGCATTACAGCCGTCGTCTGGCGGTGCGCATTAGCGGCACGCGCACGCCGGCCGCCTGGAGCGCGGTGGCGTGGGGAACCCTGGCACTGGCCGGTGGGTTGATTCTGCTGTTTGCCGGCATTCTGTTGTACGCCAGCGCGGTGCCGGAATTCGGCAGCGGCGTGCGCCCCTTCTCCCGCTAACGGGCATAAAAAAAGCGCTGCAACAGCAGCGCTTCAATAGTCAAAGCAGGCTCAGACGTGCTGAGCTCATCGGGCGATATTAACGTTTCAGTGCTTCGCTCAATTCTTCACGCATGCTGGACAGCATGGCTTTCACTACGCGCGGATTGCCGGCAACGACGTTGCCGGAGCTGAAGTGGTTATGACCGCCAACGAAGTCGGTGACCAAACCGCCGGATTCACGCACCAGCAGTTCGCCAGCAGCGAAGTCCCACGGCTTCAGGCCGATTTCGAAGAAACCGTCAACGCGGCCGGCAGCCACGTAAGCCAGATCCAGTGCGGCAGAACCGGTACGACGGAAATCCGCACACTGGGTGAACAGTTTGCCGACGACGTTGATGTAAGGGGTCGCGTGTTGCTTGAGTTTGAACGGGAAACCGGTCGCCAGGATAGTGCCATTCAGGTCTTTGGCATTGGTGCCACGCAGGCGGAAACCGTTGAGCTGAGCGCCCTGGCCGCGAGTCGCGGTGAACAGTTCGTTGCGCATTGGATCGTAAACCACCGCCACTTCGGTGCGGCCTTTGATGCGCACGGCAATGGAAACGGAGAAATGCGGGAAACGTTTGATGAAGTTTGAAGTGCCATCCAGTGGATCGATCACCCATTGTACATCCTGATCTTCGCCGACCAGCTCACCGCGTTCTTCGCTGATGATAGTGTGTTGCGGGTAAGACTTGCGAATAACGTCAATGATCAGATGCTCTGCATCACGATCGACGTTGGTGACGAAATCGTTAGTCCCTTTCTGGCTCGCTTCAACGGCGTCCGGGGTCTCGTAGTTTTTGGCAATCAGGTTACCGGCCTTGCGCGCAGCGCGCACGGCGATAGTCAGCATCGGATGCATGGGTATCTTCCAACTAGGATGTTAAAGAACAGGAAACGGCGCGGAGTATAGCAGGTGTTCGGCAAAATACCTAATGTCCTTCATCCTGTGTTAAGATGCTACGATTTTCCGCTACGCTCAGAGTTTGTATGCTGCACAATATTCGCATTGTTCTGGTAGAAACCTCTCATACCGGCAACATGGGCTCGACCGCCAGAGCCATGAAAACCATGGGCCTGACCAACCTTTATCTGGTCAATCCGCTGGTAAAACCCGATTCGCAGGCCATTGCGCTGGCCGCCGGCGCCAGTGACGTCATTGGTAATGCCACCATCGTCGATACCTTTGATGAAGCCATTGCCGGCTGCAGTCTGGTGGTCGGCACCAGCGCACGTTCACGTACGCTACCCTGGCCGATGCTGGAGCCGCGTGAATGCGGCGTGCGTGCGGTGCAGGAGGGCGAACAGGCGCCGGTGGCGCTGGTCTTCGGCCGCGAACGCGTGGGTCTGACCAACGACGAACTGCAAAAATGCCATTATCATGTCGCTATCCCGGCCAATCCGGATTACAGCTCGCTGAACCTGGCGATGGCGGTTCAGATCCTGGCGTACGACGTGCGCGTGGCGTACCTCGAACGTCAGCAGGCAGACGCGCCGCCGGCGCCGCAAGAAGCGGCTTATCCGCTGGTAGACGACCTTGAGCGTTTTTATCAGCATCTGGAACAAACGCTGTCGACCACCGGCTTTATCCGCCCAACGCATCCAGGGCAGGTCATGAGTCGGCTGCGCCGCCTGTTTACCCGCGCGCGCCCGGAAGCGCAGGAGCTGAATATTCTGCGCGGCATGCTGACGTCGATCGATAAGCAGATCAAGTAGCAGGGTAATTATTGCGACGCTGTGGACAGGCAACGCGGCAATAGCATTATTAATCCGTGGGATATAACATGCATTCAAGATGCATTTGTTATAAATCGGTACAAATAATGCTAATACTTGAGTAAATTACTCGGTTAAATAGTTGACTGATTTACTCGGGAATGTCAGACTTTCGGCCATGTTTCACCAACAGGTAACCACTTAGCTATGAGACTGACATCCAAAGGCCGTTATGCCGTAACCGCTATGCTCGACGTGGCATTGCATTCTCAGGAAGGGCCCGTTCCTCTGGCGGATATTTCAGAACGTCAGGGTATTTCGCTCTCTTATCTGGAACAATTGTTCTCCCGTCTGCGCAAGAATGGCCTGGTGGCCAGCGTGCGTGGCCCGGGCGGCGGTTATCTGCTGGGTAAAGACGCGGCTGAAATCGCCGTTGGCGCGGTGATTACTGCCGTCGATGAATCGGTAGATGCAACCCGTTGTCAGGGCAAGGAAGGCTGTCAGGGCGGCGATCGCTGTCTGACGCACACCCTGTGGCGCGATCTGAGCGAGCGCATCAGCGGGTTCTTGAACAACATTACGCTGGCCGAACTGGTGAACAACCAGGAAGTGCTGGATGTGGCAGACCGTCAGAATAACGATACGCGCCGCACGGCCAACGGTCGTCTGCAAGAAACCATTAACGTTAATCTGCGCGCATAAGCAGCTGGCGATACGTATTTTTGTTTTTGGAAGTGATGTACGGAGCACAAGAGCAATGAAATTACCGATTTATCTGGACTACTCAGCAACGACGCCGGTCGATCCGCGCGTTGCCGAGAAAATGATGCAGTTTTTGACCCTGGACGGTACTTTCGGTAACCCGGCTTCCCGTTCCCACCGTTTCGGGTGGCAGGCGGAAGAAGCGGTAGATATCGCCCGTAACCAAATTGCTGAACTGGTTGGCGCTGACCCGCGCGAAATCGTGTTCACTTCAGGGGCAACCGAATCCGACAACCTGGCGATTAAAGGCGCTGCCAATTTCTACCAAAAGAAAGGCAAGCACGTCATCACCAGCAAAACCGAACATAAAGCCGTGCTGGACACCTGTCGTCAGCTGGAGCGCGAAGGGTTTGAAGTTACCTACCTGGCGCCGCAGAGCAATGGCATCATCGATCTGAAAGAGCTCGAAGCCGCCATGCGCGACGACACCATTCTGGTGTCCATCATGCACGTGAACAACGAAATCGGCGTGGTGCAGGATATCGCCACCATCGGCGAAATGTGCCGTGCGCGCGGTATCATCTACCACGTTGATGCGACTCAGAGCGTGGGCAAACTGCCTATCGATCTGAGCCAGTTGAAAGTTGACCTGATGTCCTTCTCCGGTCACAAAATCTACGGGCCGAAGGGCATTGGTGCGCTGTATGTGCGCCGCAAGCCGCGTATCCGTATCGAAGCGCAAATCCATGGTGGCGGTCACGAGCGCGGCATGCGTTCCGGTACGCTGCCAGTGCACCAGATCGTCGGTATGGGCGAAGCCTACCGTATCGCCAAAGAAGAAATGGACAGCGAAATGGCGCGTCTGCGCGTATTGCGTGACCGTCTGTGGAACGGCGTGAAGGATATGGAAGAAGTCTACCTGAACGGCTCACTGGAGCAGGGTGCACCTAATATCCTCAATGTCAGCTTCAACTACGTTGAAGGTGAATCGCTGATCATGGCATTGAAAGACCTGGCCGTTTCCTCCGGCTCCGCCTGTACCTCTGCCAGCCTGGAACCTTCCTATGTGCTGCGTGCGTTGGGCATGAGCGATGAATTGGCACACAGCTCGATCCGCTTCTCTCTGGGGCGTTTTACCACCGAAGAAGAGATCGACTACACCATTCAGCTGGTTCGCAACTCCATCGGCCGTCTGCGCGATCTTTCCCCGCTGTGGGAGATGTTCAAACAGGGCGTGGATATCAACAGCATCGAATGGTCACACCATTAATTCATCGGATTCAGGAGCAAAGTCATGGCTTACAGCGAAAAAGTAATCGATCACTACGAAAACCCGCGCAACGTGGGATCCTTTGATAACGAAGATCCTAGCGTAGGCAGCGGCATGGTGGGTGCACCGGCCTGTGGTGACGTAATGAAACTGCAGATCAAGGTCAACGACGCCGGCATTATCGAAGACGCACGCTTCAAAACCTACGGCTGCGGTTCCGCCATCGCGTCCAGCTCGCTGGTCACTGAATGGATGAAGGGCAAATCCCTGGAGCAGGCCGAGTCGATCAAGAATACCCAGATTGCCGAAGAGCTGGAGTTGCCACCGGTCAAGATCCACTGCTCGATCCTGGCGGAAGACGCCATCAAAGCAGCGATTGCCGACTATAAGAGCAAGCACGGCGCCAAGTGATTATCTTTGAGTTATCTACCCGTTGAACCTCGGGGCCGTGGCCAAACTGGCGGCGGCCTTAAGCCAGGCGGGTAATTGAGTGTGAGGTTGTTATGTCGATTACTATGAGCGACAGCGCTGCGCAACGCGTCCAGGCATTTTTGGACCACCGCGGCAAAGGTCTCGGCCTGCGCCTTGGGGTGCGTACCTCTGGTTGTTCCGGGATGGCGTATGTGCTGGAATTTGTTGACGAAACCAATGACGATGATGTCATTTTCGAAGACAAAGGCGTTAAGGTGATCATTGACGGCAAGAGCCTGGTCTACCTTGACGGCACCGAGCTTGACTTCGTTAAGGAAGGCCTGAACGAAGGCTTCAAGTTCAACAACCCGAATGTCTCAAACGAGTGCGGCTGCGGCGAAAGTTTTAACGTCTGACAGTCCATCGTGTTCCTCCGCTACTCACTTGCGGTTTGATGAGATGCTCCCCCGCTCGCGTCGCGGGGGAACCTAAACCATCACGATAACGCCCAGAGCACGCTATGGATTACTTTACTTTATTCGGGCTGCCAGTTCGCTATCCCGTGGACGGCAGCCTGCTTGCATCCCGCTATCAGGATCTGCAACGCCAATTCCATCCCGACCGTTTTGCCAGCCAGCCAGAGCGTGAACGCCTGATGGCGTTGCAGCAGGCGGCGACCATCAATGAAGCCTACCAAACGCTGAAGCACCCGTTAAAACGCGCGGAGTATATGCTATCTTTGCACGGTTTTGACTTGGGCAACGAGCAGCACACCCTGCGCGACACCGCTTTCCTGATGGAACAGCTGGAGCTGCGCGAAGAGCTCGATGCGATAGAACGCCAGGCGGACGAAAACGCATTGGCGGCGTTTGCCGGGCGTCTGAACGATGCCTGCCAGCAGCGCAGCGCGCAGATGGTACAGCAGCTGGACGCTCAGCAGTGGACCGACGCCGCCGATACGGTACGCAAACTGCGTTTCTTGGACAAACTCCAGCAACAGGTTGAACAACTCGAAGAAAAACTGCTGGGTTTTGAGTAATTCTTTTCATTTTGGAAGCTCAATATGGCCTTATTACAAATCAGTGAGCCCGGCCTCAGCGCCGCGCCACACCAGCGGCGTCTGGCTGCCGGCATCGATCTTGGCACCACCAATTCGCTGGTTGCCACGGTGCGCAGCGGGCAGGCGGAAACGCTGCCCGATGCCGACAATCGCCATCTGTTGCCTTCCGTGGTGCATTATGCTGCCGCTGGCCACAGCGTAGGCTGGGCGGCACGCGCACAGGCGGCGCAGGATCCGGCCAATACCATCAGTTCGGTCAAACGCATGATGGGCCGCTCTCTGGCCGACGTGCAGCAGCGTTACCCGAACCTGCCGTACCAGTTCCAGGCCAGCGACAATGGCTTGCCGATGATGGTTACCGCAGGCGGTCTGCTCAACCCGGTTGGCGTCTCTGCCGACATTCTCAAGGCGCTGGGCGCGCGCGCGCAGCAGGCGCTTGACGGCGAGCTGGATGGCGTGGTGATCACCGTTCCTGCCTATTTCGACGACGCACAGCGCCAGGGCACCAAAGACGCCGCGCGTCTGGCCGGCCTGCACGTGCTGCGTCTGCTCAACGAGCCGACGGCGGCAGCAATCGCCTACGGCCTGGACTCCGGGCAGGAAGGGGTGATCGCGGTTTACGATCTGGGCGGCGGTACCTTTGATATTTCCATTCTGCGCTTGAGCCGCGGGGTGTTCGAAGTGTTGGCCACCGGCGGCGACTCCGCGCTCGGCGGCGATGATTTCGACCACCTGCTGGCGGACTGGCTGCGCGAGCAGGCCGGCATTGCCGATCGCAGTGACCACGGTGTGCAGCGCCAACTGCTGGACGCCGCCATCAAGGCCAAGATTGCCCTCAGCGAGGCCGATTCGGTGGCCGTTGAGGTAGCCGGCTGGCGCGGTGAGGTGAGTCGTCAACGCTTCGAAGCGCTGATCGCCACGCTGGTGAAGCGTACGCTGATGGCCTGCCGCCGGGCATTGAAAGACGCCGGCGTGACGGCTGACCAGGTGCTGGAAGTGGTGATGGTTGGCGGCTCGACCCGCGTGCCGTTGGTACGCGAACAGGTCGGCGCCTTCTTTGGCCGTACGCCGCTGACCTCGATCGACCCGGATAAAGTGGTGGCGATCGGCGCGGCGATTCAGGCGGATATTCTGGTCGGCAACAAGCCGGACAGCGAAATGCTGCTGCTGGACGTGATCCCGCTGTCGCTGGGGCTGGAAACCATGGGCGGTCTGGTGGAGAAGGTGATCCCGCGTAACACCACCATTCCGGTGGCGCGTGCGCAGGAGTTTACCACCTTTAAAGACGGCCAGAGCGCGATGATGATCCATGTGCTGCAAGGCGAACGCGAACTGGTGCAGGACTGTCGCTCGCTGGCCCGCTTTACGCTGCGTGGCCTGCCGCCGTTACCGGCCGGCGGCGCGCATATCCGCGTCACTTTCCAGGTGGATGCCGACGGGCTGCTGAGCGTCACCGCCATGGAAAAATCTACCGGCGTCGAGGCGTCGATTCAGGTCAAGCCGTCCTACGGGCTGTCTGACGCCGAAATTGCCGGCATGATCAAGGATTCGATGGCCCATGCGCACAGCGATGTCAGCGCGCGCATGCTGGCTGAACAACGGGTTGAAGCGTCAAGGGTGCTGGAAAGTCTGCAAGGCGCGTTGGCGACCGATGCAGCGCTACTCGACGACGAGGAACGCCTGGCAATCGACAGCGCCGTGGCGGCTTTGCAACAGGCGGTGCAGGGCACCGATCCCGCTGCTATCGAAGCGGCAATCAAGACATTAGATGCAACTACGCAAGATTTTGCCGCGCGCCGCATGGATGCTTCCATTCGCCGGGCGCTGGCTGGCCATTCTGTGGATGAGGTTTAACCATGCCTAAAATTGTTTTCCTGCCCCATCAAGATTTATGCCCGGAGGGGGCAGTGTTGGAAGCCCGCGAAGGGGAATCGATTCTCGACGTCGCGCTGCGCAACGGTATCGATATCGAGCACGCCTGTGAGAAATCCTGCGCCTGCACGACCTGTCACTGCATCGTGCGTGAAGGGTTCGATTCGCTGGAAGAAAGCAGCGAGCTGGAAGACGACATGCTGGACAAAGCCTGGGGACTGGAGCCGGAAAGCCGCCTGAGCTGTCAGGCGCTGGTCGCCGACGAGGATCTGGTGGTCGAGATGCCGCGTTATACCGTCAACCACGCACGCGAACATTGATATCCGTTGTCTTTCAAGCGCTAGCGTCATTGGCGGCAGCTTGAACTCCAGAGGATAGCGCTGAGTAAGAGGAAGGAAATAATGGCACTGAAGTGGACCGATAGCCGGGAAATCGGCGAAGCCCTGTATGACGCATATCCGGACACCGATCCGAAAACCGTGCGTTTTACCGACCTGCACCAGTGGATTTGCGATCTCGAAGAGTTTGACGACGATCCGCAGGCTTCCAACGAAAAAATACTGGAAGCGATCCTGCTGGTCTGGTTAGATGAAGCAGACTAGCGACTAATAGCGTAACGGGCTGCCATGGGCGGCCCGTTTATTTTGTATCCGACTAATAAGAACGCATATACCCTACATAATTCGTGTGGCAGGAAGACGGCAAGGGAAGAAATCCCGATCAACTTCCATCGGCAAGTGATCCGGGTGACTGAGCACAGCCAACACACCTGTCACGTGAAGTATGACGCGTATAAAGCATATACGGAGTAGGCGATGACAACTGAAACTATGCACATTACCCTGTCCCACGCCCCTGCTGACGCGCGCTGGGGAGAAAAGGCGCTGCTGAGCACCAACAGCGAAGGCATGACTATCCATCTGAGCGGCGCAGCCGAACTGAACGCCATCCAGCGTGCGGCGCGCAAAATTGACGGCCAGGGCGTGAAGCGCGTCAAACTGTCCGGCGACGGTTGGGGGCTGGAGCAAAGCTGGGCATTCTGGCAAGGATTTCGCGGCCCGAAAGGTCAGCGCAGCGTGGAGTGGGCGGAACTGTCGCCGGCCGAACGCAACGAACTGGATCTGCGGCTGAAAATCATCGACTGGGTACGCGACACCATCAACATGCCGGCAGAGAATCTGGGGCCGGAGCAATTGGCGACCCGTGCCGTCGACCTGCTGTGCGACGTCGGTTGCGATGCCGTCAGCTATCGCATCACCAAAGGCGAAGATCTGCGTGAGCAGAACTATCACGGCATTCACACCGTTGGCCGCGGTTCCGAGCGCCCGCCGGTACTGCTGGCGCTGGACTACAACCCGACCGGCAATCCGGACGCGCCGGTATTCGCCTGTCTGGTGGGCAAGGGCATCACCTTTGATACTGGCGGTTACAGCCTGAAGCAAAGCGCGTTTATGGATTCGATGAAATCCGATATGGGCGGCGCAGCCACCGTGACTGGCGCGCTGGCGCTGGCCGTGGCGCGTGGGCTTGATAAGCGGGTGAAACTGTATCTGTGCTGCGCCGACAATATGGTCAGCGGTAATGCCTTCAAGCTGGGCGATATCATTCATTATCGCAATGGCAAAACCGTTGAAGTGATGAATACCGATGCCGAAGGGCGTCTGGTGCTGGCCGACGGCCTGATCGACGCTTCACAACAGAATCCGACGCTGATCGTCGATTGCGCGACGCTGACCGGTGCGGCGAAAACCGCGCTGGGTAATGACTACCACGCGTTGTTCAGCTTTGACGACGCGTTGGCCCAAGAACTGCTGACCAGCGCCGAGGTTGAACACGAGCCGTTCTGGCGCCTGCCGCTGGCCGAATTCCACCGCAGCCAGTTGCCGTCTAACTTCGCCGAATTGAACAACGTGGCCGGTGCGGCGTACAGCGCCGGTGCCAGCACTGCCGCCGCTTTCCTGTCGCACTTTGTTCAGCATTATCAGCAGGGATGGCTGCACATCGACTGTTCTGCTACCTACCGTAAAGGTGCGGTGGATCAGTGGTCGGCCGGTGCCACCGGGCTGGGTGTGCGCACCGTTGCCAACCTGTTGTTGAGTAAAGCCAAATAACGTTGGTTGAGAATCAATACGCCAAGGGTTCAGCATGCTGAGCCCTTTATCATTGGAGTAGACAATGAGTTCCCATCATCACGATGCCGTGGCCGGCGAAAACGAACTCGAACGGCTACTGAAACTGGCGGTAAGCGAACCGGCGCATCGGCCGTCCTTTTTCCGCGAACTGCTGGATTCGACGATTTATATTCTCGGCGACAGCGAGCAGGTGCAGCAGGAAGGCGAGATTGCCCTGAATGCCGACACGCCGGTGAATATCCAGCATTGGGAAAAGCAGGACGGCAGCAGCATTGTGCCGTTCTTCTCTTCGCTTGCCACGCTGCAAAAGGCGGTAGAAGGCCAGCAGCCGTTTATCGCCATGCCGGCGCGCGTGCTGTTCGAAATTACCCAGGGCGCCGAGCTGTTCCTTAATCCGAAGGCGGAGTACGGCAAAGAGTTCTACCCGGAAGAAGTGGCGACGCTGTTGGCAACCGGTGGCGTGGTCAAGCCGGTGGAGCACTACGTCGACAAAGACAGCCAGATCCTGCTTGGACAACCGGACGATTACCCGGCGGCGATGGTGGATGCGTTAACCACGCTGTTCAGCCAGCGCAAGCCGGTGCGACGGGCATTTCTGGCGTTGATGCACGACCGCGCCGTTGATGAAAAGCCCAATCTGCTGGTGGGGCTGGAGGTCGATGGCGAACCGGCGGCGATTGAGGCGCTGATCCAGGAGGCCGGCAGCGTCGCCAGCGAAACCTTGCCGGCAGATGAACCGGTGGATTTCTGCCTGGTGTCGGAGCAGGAGCGCGGCGTAAGCCATTATCTGATAACGCACACTCAGCCGTTCTATCAACGTCGCTGGGGCAGTTGGCTGCGTAATATCATTCCTTCTACCGATAAGACGCCGTAGCGCTGGCCGATCGCCGTCGACGGTATCAGACGTACCGCGCTGGGAATGCGCGGGTTTCTTGCGCAATGGGTCATATTTTTTTAATAAAATGTTGATTTTCCCGTAGGCAAGCGTTAACAGCACACATATAATCTGCGCCACTTGAGAAAGCCGGCACGCTATATTTTAGTCCGGCTTATATTGGAAGTTAGACAGAGGCCATCATGACCGTAGAACGTACCTTTTCCATCGTTAAACCAAACTCCGTAGCAAACAACGACATCGGCGCTATCTACGCGCGTTTCGAGCGTGCGGGCTTCAAGATCATCGCTGCAAAAATGCTGAAACTGACTCGCGAGCAAGCTGAAGGCTTCTACGCCGAGCACAAAGGCCGTCCATTCTTTGACGGTCTGGTTGAGTTTATGACTTCTGGTCCAATCATGGTTCAGGTTCTGGAAGCGGAAAACGCCATCCAGCGCAACCGTGACATCATGGGCGCAACCAACCCGGACAACGCGCTGGCCGGTACTCTGCGTGCCGACTATGCTGACAGCTTTACCGCCAACGCGGTGCACGGTTCTGATTCTGCAGAATCTGCTGCGCGTGAAATCGCTTATTTCTTCAACGAAAGCGAAATCTGCGCACGCTAATCCGGGTGGTCTTTCACGCTGTAGCCGCTTGGCTACCGCGTGAAATCATTGGGTATTATGCGTTCAGGTTTGCATGGCGCAGGTACGCATTCACCGGCTGAAACAATAAAAATGCCCTGAATGCCTTCCAGCCATGGAAAGCCGCTACTAAAATTTGTACAATGCCGCGCCCCTGATGAGACGACTTGTCAGGGGCGCGCTTTTACCCTGTGTCTTTCTCGCCGCCGCATCGTTGGCCGCTGCGTGAAAACCAGTGGGCATCGTGCCGTCAGCCTGAATTTTAGCGGGCTGAGTGCACAACTTACTTTCCATTCTTTAGCGCCATAACGTGTAATAACGAGGCCAGAGATCATTATGTTAGAACCCATCACGTCCGAGCACATCGTGTCTGAAAATAATTCGCTGACTACTCAATCCGTTAAAACGGAACAACCGGCTACGGCCAAAATTAACCTGCTGGATCTGAACCGCCAGCAGCTGCGCGAGTTTTTTGCCGAACTGGGTGAAAAACCGTTCCGCGCCGATCAGGTGATGAAGTGGATGTATCACTATTGCTGCGACGATTTTGAGCAGATGACCGATATCAACAAGGTCCTGCGCAACAAGCTGCAGAGCATTGCCGAAATTCGTGCGCCGGAAGTGGCCGAAGAGCAGCGTTCAGCCGATGGCACCATCAAGTGGGCGATCAAGGTGGGCGATCAGCAGGTCGAAACCGTGTATATCCCGGAAGCCGACCGCGCGACCCTGTGCGTATCCTCTCAGGTAGGTTGCGCGCTGGAATGCAAATTCTGTTCGACGGCGCAGCAAGGCTTCAACCGCAACCTGCGGGTGTCGGAAATTATCGGTCAGGTCTGGCGTGCGGCAAAAATCATCGGCGCACAGAAGGTGACCGGCCAGCGTCCGATCACCAACGTGGTGATGATGGGCATGGGCGAGCCTCTGCTCAACCTGAACAACGTAGTACCGGCGATGGAAATCATGCTGGACGATTTTGGTTTCGGTCTGTCGAAGCGCCGCGTCACGCTGTCTACCTCCGGCGTGGTGCCGGCGCTGGACAAGCTGGGCGACATGATAGACGTCGCGTTGGCGATCTCGCTGCACGCGCCAAACGACACCATCCGCGACGAGATCGTGCCGATCAACCGCAAATACAACATCGAAACCTTCCTGTCCTCGGTGCGCCGCTATCTGGAAAAATCCAACGCCAATCAGGGGCGGGTGACGGTGGAATATGTCATGCTTGATCACATCAACGACAGCACCGACGACGCGCATCAGTTGGCGGAAGTGCTGAAGGATACGCCGTGCAAGATCAACCTGATCCCCTGGAACCCGTTCCCGGGCGCACCCTACGGCCGCAGCTCCAACAGCCGCGTCGATCGTTTTTCCAAAGTGTTGATGGAATACGGCTTTACGACTATTGTTCGTAAAACCCGTGGCGATGATATCGATGCCGCCTGCGGGCAGTTGGCGGGAGAAGTGATCGACCGTACCAAGCGTACCCTGAAAAAGAAAATGGCCGGGGAACCTATCAACGTGCGGGCGGTCTGAATCCCATAGGGTGATTTCTGTTAACTAACAGCCTGTTATGTGAGCATTACCTCCTCAGGCCGTCGGCTAACGCCGGATAAGGACATACCGTTGAGCATGAAGCTGACCGCATGGGGATTATTGCTGGCTGCTGGGCTGTTGGCCGGCTGTTCAGGGGCGGCGCCGGAAAACGGCGCGGCAACGGTAGCGGGGCAGACGCGTTTGCAACTGGGTCTTGCCTATTTGCAGCAGGGCGATTTGGACGCCGCGCAGCAGAATCTGCAAAAAGCGGCAAACGCGGCACCGCAGGATTACCGGACGCAGTTGGCCATGGCGTTGTATGAACAACGTGTGGGCGATAACAGCGCTGCCGAGCAGCGCTACCAGCGGGCACTGCAGCTGGCGCCCGGCAACGGTAGCGTGTTGAATAATTACGGTGCGTTTCTTTGCAGTTTAGGGCAGTATGTACCTGCACAACAGCGGTTTAGCGCGGCGGCATCGGCCCCTGACTACGGCCAGGTTGCCGACAGTCTGGAAAACGCCGGTTACTGCTTCCTGAGGGCGGGTCAGAACGATAAAGCGCGCAGGTTGTTAACGCGCGCGCTGAAGGCCGATCCGGATAAGGGCACGCCGCTGTTGGTTGAGGCAGAAAAGCAATTTGGAGCAGGGAAACGTGCGCAGTCGCAGCTTTTGTTAGATGTTTATCAGCACGTTCTGCCGGCCAGTGCCGACAGTTTATGGTTACAGATTCGTTTCGCCGCGTTAGCCGGCCGTCAGGATAGCGTTCAACGCTATGGCAGGCAGCTAGCGCGAAGTTTTCCACAATCCAAACAGCACCAGCAGTTCTTAGCTAATGAATACTGAAGCCTCCCAAGATAAAACCGTATCCATGACGACAGGCCAGCGCCTGCGTCAAGCCCGCGAACAACTCGGGCTGAGCCAGCAGGCGGTGGCAGAACGCCTGTGTCTCAAAATGTCGACCGTGCGCGATATCGAAGAAGACAACCTTGCGGCCGATCTGGCTTCGACCTTCGCCCGTGGTTATATTCGCTCCTACGCCAAGCTGGTGCATTTGCCAGAGGATGAGCTGCTGCCGATACTGGCCAAGCAGGCGCCAATCAAGGCGGCCAAAGTGGCGCCGATGCAAAGCTTCTCGCTGGGCAAGCGCCGTAAAAAGCGCGATGGTTGGCTGATGAGCTTTACCTGGCTGATCCTGTTTGTGGTGATTGGCCTGACCGGCGCCTGGTGGTGGCAAAACCACAAGGCGCAGCAGGACGAAATCGCCACCATGGCCGATCAGTCCTCTGCCCAGCTGTCTCAAAACAATGAAGGTCAATCGGTACCGTTGATCGACAACAACGCCGAGAGCGGCAGCGTGCCGGTGGACGGCAACTCCGCTCCACTGGCGATCGATCCCGCGCCGGCGGTGCCAGCGACGCCAACGGCGCCAGCGGCAACCGGCACCGATAACACGCAGCAACCGGCGGTGGTTTCACCAAGCCAGGCGAGTATTCCTGACGCGGCGCCGGCAGCCAACGCACCGGCGGCAGATGCGCCGTTGCCAACCGCCGATGCCGGCGTGGCAGCGCCAGCAGCCGATCCTAACGCGCTGGTTATGGACTTTTCTGCCGATTGCTGGCTGCAGGTGACCGACGCCAGCGGCAAAACGCTGTTCAGCGGCACGCAAAAAAGCGGTGGCAAGCTGAACCTGACCGGCACAGCGCCTTACAAACTGACCATTGGCGCGCCGGCTGCAGTACAGATTCAATATCAAGGTAAACCGGTCGATCTAAGCCGGTTTGTTAAGTCAAACCGTGTTGCTCGTCTGACCGTTGCCGCGCAGTAATTGCGCGGCTGGTGTCTTTGCGCATGAGCAGCAATGGAGAGTAAGTGATGCATAACCAAGCACCCATAACCCGTCGCAAATCTACACGCATTTACGTCGGCAAGGTGCCAATTGGCGATGGCGCACCGATTGCCGTGCAATCGATGACCAACACCCGTACCACCGACGTAGAAGCCACGGTTAATCAGATCAGGGCGCTGGAACGCGTCGGCGTCGATATCGTGCGAGTTTCCGTCCCTACCATGGATGCCGCCGAGGCGTTCAAGCTGATCAAGCAGCAGGTCAATGTACCGCTGGTTGCCGACATCCATTTTGATTACCGCATTGCCTTGCAGGTCGCCGAATACGGCGTTGACTGCCTGCGCATCAACCCCGGCAATATCGGCAACGAATCGCGTATCCGCTCGGTAGTGGATTGCGCGCGTGATAAAAACATCCCGATCCGCATTGGCGTCAACGGCGGCTCGCTGGAAAAAGACCTGCAGGAAAAATACGGTGAGCCGACGCCGGAAGCGTTACTCGAATCGGCAATGCGCCACGTGGACATCCTCGACCGCTTGAACTTTGACCAGTTCAAGGTCAGCGTCAAGGCGTCCGACGTGTTCCTGGCAGTACAATCCTACCGTTTGCTGGCATCGCGTATCGACCAGCCGCTGCACCTCGGCATTACCGAAGCCGGCGGCGCACGCAGTGGATCGGTCAAGTCGGCGATCGGCCTCGGTCTGCTGCTGTCGGAAGGCATCGGCGATACGCTGCGTATTTCGTTGGCGGCGGATCCGGTCGAAGAAGTGAAAGTTGGCTTCGATATTCTGAAGTCGCTGCGCATTCGCGCTCGCGGTATCAACTTCATTGCCTGTCCGACCTGTTCCCGCCAGGAATTTGACGTGATCGGTACGGTGAACGCACTGGAACAACGTCTCGAAGACATCATCACCCCGATGGATGTGTCCATTATCGGTTGTGTGGTGAATGGTCCGGGCGAAGCGCTGGTTTCGACCATGGGCGTTACCGGTGGCCATAAGAAAAGCGGCTTCTATGAAGACGGTGTGCGCCAGAAAGAACGCTTTGATAACGAGCAGATGATCGATCAGCTGGAAGCGAAGATTCGCGCCAAGGCGGCGATGATGGATCAAGGCAATCGCATCAGCGTCAATCTGCTGGAAAAATAAGCATTATAGGTAGGGCGGGCCTGTTTGGCCCGCTCACTCATGAACCCGGGGGCGCTTCCACGTTGAACAGCGTAGGGTAAAGTCCCTATAATCGGGTTCATTTTTATATAAAACGGACAGAGAACTCACGTGGCAAAGAACATTCAAGCCATTCGCGGCATGAACGACTACCTGCCGGAAGATACGGCATTATGGCAGCGTATTGAAGGCACCCTGAAACAGGTGCTGGGCAGCTACGGTTACAGCGAAATCCGGTTGCCGATTGTAGAGCAGACCCCGTTATTCAAACGCGCGATCGGTGAGGTTACCGACGTCGTGGAAAAAGAGATGTATACCTTCGATGACCGCAACGGTGAAAGCCTGACGTTGCGCCCGGAAGGCACCGCGGGCTGCGTGCGCGCCGGCATCGAACACGGTCTGCTGTACAATCAGGAACAGCGTCTGTGGTACATCGGCCCGATGTTCCGTTACGAGCGTCCGCAAAAGGGCCGCTATCGCCAGTTCCATCAGCTGGGTGCCGAGGTATTCGGCCTGCAGGGCCCGGACGTTGACGCCGAGCTGATCCTGCTGACCGCCCGTTGGTGGAAAGCGCTGGGTATCGCCGAACACGTCAAGCTTGAACTGAACTCCATCGGTTCGCTGGAGGCGCGCGCCAACTACCGTGACGCGCTGGTGGCGTTCCTCGAACAGCACGTCGAACTGCTGGACGACGATTGCAAGCGCCGCATGTACAGCAACCCGCTACGGGTGCTGGATTCGAAGAATCCGCAGGTACAGGCGTTACTGAACGACGCGCCGCGGCTGTCCGAATACCTGGATGCCGATTCCAAAGCCCACTTCGACGGCCTGTGTGAACTTTTAACGCTGGCGGGTATCCCATATACCATCAATGAGCGACTGGTGCGCGGTCTGGATTATTACAACCGTACGGTGTTTGAGTGGGTTACTTCCAGTCTGGGTGCGCAGGGCACCGTCTGTGCAGGCGGTCGTTACGACGGCCTGGTAGAACAGCTGGGCGGCCGTGCCACGCCGGCGGTGGGCTTCGCGATGGGGCTGGAACGTCTGGTACTGCTGGTGCAGGCGGTTAACCCGGACTTCAAGGCGCCGGCGACCATTGATATTTACGTGATTTCTTCTGGTGCCGGCACGCAGAGCGCGGCAATGCGTCTGGCTGAAGCGGTGCGTGACGCCGCGCCACAGCTGAAATTAATGACTAACTACGGCGGCGGCAACTTTAAAAAGCAGATCACCCGGGCGGACAAGTGGGGCGCGCGCGTCGCCTTGATCCTGGGCGAAAACGAAGTCGCGGCACAGCAGGTGGTGGTGAAGGACCTGCGCAGTGGTGAACAAGAAACGCTGGCGCAAAGCGAACTCGCGGCGCGTCTGGCTTTGATGTTAGGTTAAGGAGAAGGACACCGTGGAAGTCTATACCACTGAAAACGAACAGGTCGACGCCGTACGTCGCTTCTTTGCCGAAAACGGCAAGGCGCTGGCGGTGGGCGTGGTGCTCGGTATTGGTGCCCTGGTTGGCTGGCGTGTCTGGCAAAGCAACCAAAACTCCAACATGATGGCTGCGTCGCAAAGTTACCAGCAGACAAGCGAAGCGCTTGCCGCCGGTAAGGCCGATGACGTCGCCGCTGCGGAGAAGTTTATCCAGGCCAATGGCAATAACTACGGCGTGATGGCCGCGTTGGAGCTGGCGAAGCATTACGTTGAGCAAAACGACGTAGCGAAAGCGGAGCAACAGCTGATAGTGGCGCAGGGGCAGGCAAAAGATGACAATCTGCTGTCGGTGATCAATCTGCGTCTGGCACGCGTTCAGCTGCAGGAAAAAAAGCTGGATGAAGCGCTGAAAACGCTGGACGGCGTGAAAGGCGAAGGCTGGGCGGCGTTACAGGCGGATCTGCGCGGTGACGTTCTGCTGGCGAAAGGCGATGCCAAAGGCGCACGCGAAGCCTACAGCAAAGGTATTGAATCCAACGCTTCTCAGACGCTACAGCTGCTGCTGCGTATGAAGCTGAATAACTTGTCCAGCTAAGGGGATTTCCCATGCAATTGCGTAAAACACTCTTGGTCGGGCTGGTTTCTGTCGCCTTGCTGAGTGGCTGTTCGCTGTTTAGCAGCGAAGAAGACGTGGTCACCATGTCACCGCTGCCAAAAGTTGAAAATCAGTTCACGCCAAACAGCGCGTGGAGCACCTCTGTCGGCGACGGCATTGGCGACTATTACTCGCACCTGCGTCCGGCCTACCAGGACAACACGGTGTATGCTGCCGATCGTCACGGCATCGTGAAAGCGATGGACGCCGACAGTGGTAACGAAAAATGGAAGGTCGATCTGTCCGAAAAGACCGGCTTCCTGTCACGTAACCGTTCGGCGCTGCTGTCTGGCGGCCTGACCGTGACCGGCGATAAAGTGTACGTAGGCAGTGAAAAAGCGCAGGTTTACGCGCTGAATACCGCCGACGGCACCATTGCCTGGCAGGCCAAAGTGGCTGGTGAAGCCATTTCCCGTCCGGTGGTCAGCGACGGCATGGTGCTGGTGCATACCAGCAACGGCCAGTTGCAGGCATTGAATGAAGCCGACGGCGCGGTAAAATGGACCGTGAACCTGGATATGCCGGCGCTGTCGCTGCGCGGTGAGTCTGCGCCTGCGACCGCATTTGGCGCTGCCATTGTCGGCGGCGACAACGGCCGCGTCAGCGCGGTGCTGATGCAGCAAGGCCAGCTGATTTGGCAGCAGCGTATTTCCCAGCCGAGTGGCGCGACGGAAATCGATCGTCTGAACGACGTCGACACCACGCCGGTGATTGTTGACGGCGTTATTTACGCATTGGGTTACAATGGCAACCTGACGGCGCTGGATCTGCGTTCCGGCCAGATCATGTGGAAGCGTGAACTGGGCTCGGTAAATGATTTCATCGTCGATGCGGGTCGCATTTATCTGGTTGATCAAAACGATCGCGTAGTGGCATTGAGCACCGAAGGCGGCGTTACCGTCTGGACGCAAAGCGAACTGCTGCACCGCAATCTGACGCCACCGGTGATGTATAATGGCTATCTGGTGGTCGGCGATTCCGAAGGCTATCTGCATTGGGTGAACACCACCGATGGTCGCTTCGTTGCCCAGCAGGAAGTGGACAGCTCCGGTTTCCTGTCAGCACCGCTAGTGGCCGGCGATAAACTGCTGATTCAGGCGAAGGGCGGCAAGGTTTACGCTTTCACCCGCTAACGCCGCTCGTCGCGACCCTTCTTGTACCCGAAAGCTTTCGGGTTGGGGAAAACGGCTCCTGACTGTTCAGGGGCCGTTTCGTATTTTTATAAACTGCGTTGTCGGTGTCTATCCGCTGCGTGGTAACGCATTGATAATTAAGTAATGAGGCTTCAACAATGATACCTGTCGTCGCGCTGGTCGGGCGCCCGAATGTGGGTAAATCCACCTTGTTTAACCGTTTAACACATACGCGCGATGCGCTGGTGGCGGATTTCCCCGGGCTAACGCGAGACCGCAAGTATGGTCGTGCTGAAGTTGAGGGTAACGAATTTATCATCATCGATACCGGCGGTATCGACGGTACCGAAGACGGCGTCGAAACCCGCATGGCGGGGCAGTCGCTGCTGGCGATCGAAGAAGCTGACATCGTGCTGTTTATGGTGGATGCCCGCGCCGGGCTGATGCCGGCGGATCAGGGTATCGCACAGCACCTGCGCAGCCGTCGCAAGGCCACCTTCCTGGTTGCCAACAAGACCGATGGCATGGATCCGGATCTGGCGACCGCCGATTTCTTCTCGCTGGGCCTCGGTGACGTGCACCCGATTGCCGCTTCCCATGGCCGCGGCGTAGCCCAGTTGATCGAACACGTACTGGTGCCATTCCTGCCTGAAAAAGAACAGGAAGTCGAACTGACCGAAGAACAGGCCAATGCCGCTTACTGGGCAGAACAGCAAGGCGAACTGTCGGACGAAGCGCTGGCTGAAGAGCCAGAAGACGATTTCAATCCGCAGGATCTGCCGATCAAGCTGGCTATCGTCGGGCGTCCTAACGTCGGTAAATCGACGCTGACCAACCGTATCCTCGGTGAAGAGCGCGTGGTGGTGTACGACATGCCGGGCACCACCCGTGACAGTATTTATATTCCGATGGTACGCGATGAGCGCGAATACGTGCTGATTGACACTGCCGGGGTGCGCAAGCGCGGCAAGGTAACGGAAACCGTCGAAAAGTTCTCGGTCATCAAAACGTTGCAGGCCATTGAAGACGCCAACGTGGTGCTGCTGGTGGTTGACGCACGCGAAGGCATTTCGGATCAGGATCTCTCGCTGCTCGGCTTTATCCTCAATAGTGGGCGCTCACTGGTGATTGCAGTCAACAAATGGGACGGCATGAGCGAAGAAGACCGCGACCACGTGAAAGAGATGCTCGATCTGCGCCTGGGCTTCGTCGATTTCGCCCGCGTGCACTTTATTTCGGCACTGCACGGCAGCGGCGTCGGCAACCTGTTCGAATCGGTGCAGGAAGCCTATGAGTGCGCGACCCGTCGCGTCAATACCTCGATGCTGACCAAGATCATGAACATGGCGGCGGAAGATCACCAGCCGCCGTTGGTCCGCGGCCGTCGTGTCAAGCTGAAGTACGCCCACGCCGGCGGCTATAACCCGCCGATCGTGGTGATCCACGGCAACCAGGTGGCCGACCTGTCCGACTCTTACAAACGTTATCTGATGAACTATTTCCGTCGTTCATTGAACGTGATGGGCACGCCGATCCGCATTCAGTTCAAAGAGGGTGAGAACCCGTTTGCCGGTAAGCGCAACACCCTGACGCCAAACCAGATGCGCAAGCGTAAGCGTTTGCTGAGCCATCTGAAGAAAGGCAAAAAATAAGCGGCAGTTTGCTAGATAACAGGGCGCGGTACACACCGCGCCCTTTTTAATTGCGACAAAATCGTTTTATTATCCGTGTATTATCGCGTCAGTTTGAAGGAACACCATGTCCTGGGAAACCTGGAGTTTTGCGTTTAACGTCACCGTACCCAATTTATTGATGATGCTGCTGGGTGTTTTACTACGCCACTGGCGCTTGATGGACGATCGCCTGATCGACGGCGCCAGCAGGCTGGTATTCAACCTGGCGCTGCCATGCCTGCTGTTTTTCAGCATTGCGACCAACCATCCGCAAATCCTGGCCAACCTGTCATTGGTGCTGTACGGCGCGATCGGCACCGTCGCCACCTTCCTGCTGTTGGAAATTGCCGCGATCTGGCTGGTGAAGGAGCCACGCGAACGCGGGGTATTCGTGCAGGGCGGTTTTCGCGCCAATACTGCGATTGTCGGACTGGCCTACGCGATGACCGCCTACGGCGACCAAGGCGTGGCGCTCGGCTCGCTGTATCTGACGGTGACGGTGATCCTGTTCAACGTGCTGTCGGTCGTGACCCTGACGCGCAGTTTGCAAGGCGGGCCGGACAAGAAAATCAGCCATTTCGCCCTGCTGCGCGGCATTGTCACCAACCCGTTGATTATCGGCCTGCTGTGTGGCCTGGCCTATGCACAAACCGGGCTTGGCATTCCCCATGTGATTACCCAGACCGGCAGCTATATCTCCGGACTGTCGCTGCCGTTGGCGTTGCTGTGCACCGGTGCCAGCCTCGATCTGCGCGCCATGTTCCGCTCCTCCAACGTTGCGGCGCTGGCGTCGTCGGCCAAACTGTTTGTGGTGCCGATGCTGATGACCTTCGGTGGCTGGTTATGCGGCTTCCAGGGGGCGGCGCTGGGGATTATCTTCCTGTTTTCCGCCACCCCGACCGCGTCCGGCAGCTATGTCATGACGCGCGCCATGGGTGGCAATGCCACGCTGGCGGCGAACATTATTGCCATTACCACCGTCGGATCCTTCTTCACCACCGCGTTGGGGATCTATTTTTTACGCTCATGGGGCGTGATTTAATCGGGAGTACACCATGGACGCATATTGCCCACAATGCAGTCAGCCAATGAGCTGGATCAATGGTCACTTTCATTGCGATGCCTGCAACAGCAACTATCAGCCGTTGGCCAATTGTCCGGACTGCGGTCAACCGCTACAAACCTTGCAGGCCTGTGGCGCGGTGGATTACTTCTGCCAGCATGGCCACGGGTTGATATCCAAAAAGCGCGTGCGGTTCAGCTATATCCCGCTGGATTGACACCGTCGCCGCGTTGCCTGCGCGCTGCGCGTTTACTGATCCACCTGACCGGTCTTCCACAGATCGATTAGCGCCTGTGGCGCGCTGCTTTCCGGGATCAGCAGCACGATTTCGCTGCTGCTATTCTGGCTGTAGTAATTGATCTGCACGCGGAAATAACGTTGATCGCCGCAGCCGGGCGAATCTGGCTGACCGGCTTCCTGGGCATAGGGCAACGTCTGCTTGAGCAGTTGATCCAGACGCTGGCGCTGCGCCGGCGGAATATCTGCCAGCGCGATGCGCCGCGGCCCCGCCAGCTTTGGAATGAAGGCGAAACCGCCTTCGCGCGCCAGCTCAATGACGCTGTCCTGATCGAGGGTCGGCAGCGGTCGCATCACGCCACCCCGACCTGTTGCCAGGCCTGTTGTACCTTATCCGCAACCTGCTGACTGAAGCGTTGCCGGGCGTGTTTGACGGTGATAGCGGCAAAGGTGGCGAAGTCGGCATTTTGCGGCAGCGTCTTATCACACACTGTGTGGTACCAGATAACGCCGGCCTGTTCCCAGGAATGGCCACCCAGCGCGGTTGCCGCCAGATAGAACGCGCGGTTGGGAATGCCCGAATTGAGATGAACGCCGCCGTTATCCTCTTTGGTTTCAATATAGTCGCGCATGCTGGCTGGCTGCGGATCCTTGCCGAGCAACGGATCGTCATAGGCGCTGCCGGGCGCCGACATCGATCGCAGACCCTTGCCATTGATGCCCTTGGCCAGCAGCCCTTCGCCGATCAGCCAGTCGGCCCGATCGGCGGTCTGTTGCAGCCGGAACTGCTTGACCATGGCACCGAACACGTCGGACAGGGATTCATTCAGCGCTCCCGCCTGTTGGAAATAGATTAACCCGGCTTCGCTTTCGGTGACGCCGTGCGCCAACTCATGGGCAACCACGTCAATGGCGATGGTGAAACGGTTAAAGATCTCGCCATCGCCGTCGCCAAATACCATCTGTTGGCCATTCCAGAAGGCGTTCTGATATTCATTACCGTAATGTACGCTGCCGGTCAGCACCATACCCTGGTTATCCAGCGAGTTGCGCTTGAAGGCCTGCCAGAAGAAATCATAGGTTACCCCCAGATAGTCGTAGGCTTCATCCACCGCCACGTCGTGATTGGATGGCTGTCCCTCTTTGCGCACCGCTTTGCCGGGCAACTGGTTACCATGCTGGGCATCATAAATGTCGCGAATCACTTCACCGCCGGTGGCGGTTTTGGCGCTGGGCGCGCGCAGCGGCATATTGCCGAGCAGGCTCTGTACGTGATGCAGGGTATGCAGCGCACAGTCACGCTGCGGGGGGCTGCCGTGCTCTACGATGCGTTTCAGGATATACGGTGGGATAACCGTGCGGGCAGATCGGGTAAACGGCATAGTGGCTCTCCTTGGGCAAAACAACCCTGATGGATAGAGACTCTCGTATCAAGTGTAGCTCACTGGTCATAAAGCCGATGATTGTGGGTGCTCACTGCCGGCGTTACCCTGTGCGGGCTCAGGCGTTTGACCGACTCGCGCACCGCCAACTGGCCGTGCAGCAACAGATTGCACGGCGGCGCATCCGCACGCAGCATTCGCCGTTGCAGTAGCTGAATCGCCTCGGTGCCCAATTCGTCACGCGGCACATGCACCGAGGTTAGCGGCACGTCATGGATTTCGGCCAGGTTAAAACCGTCGGTGCTCATCACGGAAACATCTCCCGGCACGCTGAAACCCAATTTTTGCAGGGCGTTGACGGCGCCAACCGCCATGTAATCGCCGCCGGCCAGAATGGCGCTCGGTAACTGATTGCGGTCGCGGAGTCGCGAGATAAAGGTAGTGAGCGCCTGCTCCGCTTCTTCGCTGCCAAAGCCGGAGGTGGCGATCAGATGACGGCGTTCGTCGAACGGCTGGTGATGTCGTGCATAGGCCTGGCGGATGCCGGCCAGCCGCAGCTCCATGGTATGGCGACGCAGGCACTGCATATTGAGGATCTGGCTGTGGCCCTGCTGGAACAGATAATTGGCAGAAAATTCGCCGATCAGCTGATGATCGGGGGAAACGCTGTCGAGCCGCATGGTACGGTCGGTGCAGTTGATCAACACGCAGGGCTTGTGCAGATCGGCGGCCAGCGAATGGATATGCTCATCATCGATGCCAATCAGCAGCGCCGCCTGGGTATGGCCATCGCTCATTTTTTCCAGAAACAGTGCGCCGTCACTGTGGTTTTCTTCCAGCCCGCAGTAGCGAATGCGCACCTCATGCTCCGTAAGTGCCGCGATGATTCCCTGAATGACCTTGTAGTAAAAGATGTCGGTGCGTACGTCGAACGCGCGCTGCGGCGCAAACACCATCACGTTGTTGAGCATCAGCCGCCCACTGGAAATGCCTTGCAGGATGCCATTGCGTTGCGCGCAGGCCAAAACCTGCTCGCGCGCTGCCGCACTGGTGTTGGCTTTCCCTGCCAGTACGCGTGAAACCGTACTGATTGAAAGTCCGGTTTGGCGGGCAATTTCCTGCACTTTCAATTTTCCGTTCATTTTGTGATCTCGTTCAAATCTCGTGATGAAAAAATTTTCACAACGTTGGATTGCCGCTGTGAGTGGGTTAATTAAGTACCGCGGCATGTTTTTCCCACTGTATGGGAATTTTTGCAAAAAACCACGTTTCTCTCTGCCAGGTCGCTCGCTAGTCTGTTTTGGTACACCAATTTAACTGAGTTATCAGTCCAATTGGCAGGAAAAATTCACCCTAACACAGGCTTTATTCCCAGGATTGTTGTAGCAGCGCGGCGGGCGTCATTAGCGGCTGTTAATCCCTCCGAAAAACAAATGTACCCACTATAAGGCGCTTGTTTTCACGGCAATCGCCACGGAGCAGAGAGATGAGTGTTGAAATTAACCAAAACGTCGCGCACGGCGCACGACGCAAATTCAAGGCATTGCGCTGGTGGATGCTGGCGCTGTTCCTGCTGGGCGTTACGGTAAACTACATTACCCGCAATTCGCTTGGCATTTTGGCACCAGAGCTGAAAACCAGTCTGAACATGACCACCGAGCAGTATTCCTGGGTGGTGGCGTCGTTCCAATTGGCCTATACGGTGTTCCAGCCGATCTGCGGCTGGCTGATTGACGTGATTGGGCTGAAGATGGGCTTTCTGATTTGCGCCAGCGTCTGGGCGGTGGTGTGCATGCTGCATGCTGGCGCCGGCAGTTGGTTGCAACTGGCGATCCTGCGCTTCTTTATGGGCAGCGCCGAAGCCGCCGCTACGCCAGCCAACGCCAAGGCGATTTCCGAATGGTTTCCGAAAAAGGAGCGTCCGATTGCCGCCGGTTGGGCCGGAGTCGGCTTTTCCATTGGCGCCATGCTGGCACCGCCGATCATCGTTATTGCTCACGTTTCCTTTGGCTGGCAGGGGGCATTCCTGTTTTCCGGCATTCTGGCGATGGCCTGGGTGGTGCTGTGGTGGCTGTTCTATCATGAGCCGCAGCACCACCCGAACCTGAGCCAGCAGGAACTGGCGCTGATCCGCGAAGACAATGAGCCGGAGCTGCCCAAGCTGCCATTCTTTAAATCCCTCGCCATTCTGTGCAAGAACAAGAAATTTTACGGCATTGCCATTCCGGCGTTTCTGGCCGAACCGGCCTGGGCGGTATTCAGCTTCTGGGTTCCGCTGTATCTGGCGACCGAACGCGGCATGGATCTCAAGCAGATCGCGATGTTCGCCTGGCTGCCGTTCCTGGCGGCAGACATCGGCAGTGTGGCCAGCGGTTACCTCACCACCCTGTACCGCAAATGGTTTGGCTGTACGCGCGTTAACTCGGTAGTGGCCAGTTCGGTTACCGGGGCCTTCATGATGTTGTCGCTGGCCTTTGTGGCGATCACCAAAGATCCCTATCTGGCGATCCTGCTGATTTCGATCGGCGGTTTCGGTCATCAGGTGATCTCCTGCATGTTGAGTGCGCTGGTGGTGGAGTCGTTCGACAAAAACCAGATGGCGACGGTCAACGGCATGCGCGGTTCCAGCGCCTGGATCGCCAGCTTCCTGTTCACGCTGTTGATTGGCGCGGTGTCCGACACCGTCGGCTTCAGTCCGCTGTTCGTGGCGATGGGCTTCTTTGATCTGATCGGCGCGGTGTTCCTGGTGGCGTTGATCGCCGAACGCGGCAAGAAAAAACCTCTTAATCAGTAATTACGGATACTTATGAAAACGTTAAAAAACTGGGTGCTGGTAGGACAATACGCTGACCGCATCGAACTGCGGGTGGATGAACGCCATCTGTTTTGCCTGTACGTACTGGAAAATGGCCTGTTCCGAGTGTTGGTGAAGCGTAACGGTGAACTGGCGCTCGACCGTACCTGGAGCATCGCGCCGGAAAACGACGTGCCGTGGCAGGGGCGCGATAGGCAGAGCGTGGAGGGGTTTAGCCTGCCGGGTTATCAGTTGCAGCAGTGGGACGATCGGCTGACGCTGTCGACCGGCTCACTGCGCGTGACCGTGCACCAACCGCTGTGGCTGGAATGGGAGTATTGCGATACCGCAGGGCAATGGCAGCCGTTGGCGGCGGATCGCCCAACCAGCGCCTATATGCTCAATCCACAGGGTGATGGCGTGGCACACTATCAGCGGCGTTTGGCCGGCGACCGTTATTATGGGTTGGGTGAAAAGGCCGGCGATCTGGAACGCAGCGGTCGCCGTTTCGAAATGCGCAATCTCGATGCCATGGGCTATAACGCCGCCAGTACCGATCCGCTGTATAAGCACATTCCGTTTACCATTACCCGGCGGCAAGAGGTCAGTTTTGGCCTGTTTTACGACAATCTGAGCAGTTGCTGGCTGGATCTGGGCAATGAAATCGATAACTACCATCTGGCCTACCGTCGCTATCAGGCCGAAGCGGGCGATCTGGATTATTACCTGTTCCTCGGGCCGCAGGTATTGGACGTCACCAAGGCATTTGTGCGGCTGACCGGCAAGACGCTTTTCGGACCTAAATGGAGCCTGGGTTACAGCGGCTCGACCATGCATTACACCGATGCGCCGGATGCGCAAGTGCAACTGCAACAGTTTATTCAGCTGTGCCAACAGCATGATATTGCATGCGATTCGTTCCAGCTCTCCTCCGGCTATACCTCGATTGGTAACAAACGTTATGTCTTCAACTGGAACTACGACAAGGTGCCGCAGCCGCAGCAACTGAGCCAGGCGTTTCACCACGCCGGACTGAAGCTGGCGGCCAATATCAAGCCGTGCCTGTTGCAGGACCATCCACAGTATGCGGCGGTGGCGGAGCAGGGGTTGTTCATTCGCGACTCGCAAAGCGATGCGCCGGAACGTTCGAGCTTTTGGGACGACGAAGGATCGCACCTTGATTTCACCAACCCGGCGACGGTGCGCTGGTGGCAGCAGGGCGTGACGCAGCAACTGCTGGAAATGGGCATTGATTCGACCTGGAACGACAACAACGAGTACGAAGTATGGGATGGCGAGGCGCGCTGCCATGGTTTTGGTCGGCCGATCGCCATCAAGCATATCCGGCCGGTGATGCCGTTGCTGATGATGCGCGCGTCAATGGAAGCCCAGCGGCAATTTGCGCCAGGCATGCGGCCGTACCTGATTTCCCGCTCCGGTTGCGCCGGCATGCAGCGCTACGTGCAGACCTGGAGCGGCGACAATCGCACCAACTGGCAGACTCTGCGTTATAACACCCGTATGGGACTGGGCATGAGCCTGTCGGGATTGTACAACGTCGGTCATGACGTCGGCGGCTTCTCCGGCGACAAGCCGGACGCCGAGCTGTTTGTGCGCTGGGTACAAAACGGCGTAATGCATCCGCGTTTTACCATTCATTCGTGGAATGATGATGCCACGGTAAACGAACCGTGGATGTACCCGGCGGTGACGCCGACCATCCGCGACGCCATCAACCTGCGTTATCGTCTGATGCCCTATTTTTACACCCTGCTATGGCAGGCCAGCGTCGATGATGAACCGATGCTGCGGCCGACGTTCCTCGATCATGAACAGGATCCACACACCTGGCATGAAAACGACGACTTCCTGATCGGCCGCGATCTGCTGGTGGCCAGCGTGGTGGAGCCGGGGCAGCGGCAACGCACGGTGTATCTGCCGGACAACGGCGAAGGCTGGTACTGTTTCTACAGCGGCCAATGGTTCGGCGGCGGGCAGAGCATCGTGCTGGACGCGCCGCTGGAGCGTCTGCCATTGCTGGCGCGCGCCGGGAGCGCCATTCCGCTATCGCAGCGTCTGGCTCACGTCGACGTGGCGGCAGACGATCGGCGTGAACTGAAGCTGTTTCCGCTGATGCACGGCGAATGTTCGGGTCTGCTGTTTGAAGACGATGGAGTGAGCGATGGCTGGCAGCAGGGTAACGCGCTGTGGCTGCGTTGGCAGATGCGCTGTACCACCAGCCGCATCGATCTTGCCATCAGCACCGAGGGGCGTTTCCGGCCGGCATGGCAGCAGTTGGCGGTGACGTTGCCGGCAAGCGAACTGCGCCAACTGTGGATCAACGGCGAGCCGGCGGCGGTATTCAAGCTGGGGTGAGGGGCAGAGGGCGCGTCAAGCGCCCAAATAGACTAGTCGGCCGCGCGTTTCTTGCGCGGCTTTTTCGCTTTGGTGACGGTTTTCACTTCGCTTTCGACCCAGCCATCCTGCAAACGGGTTTTTAGCATTTCGCCGACCTGCGTTTGTTGGGTGGTTTTCAGCACCTCGCCGCGCGGGGTTTGTGTCACGCTGTAGCCGCGCGCCAGCGTCGCCAGTGGGCTGACCGCTTCCAACTGGCTGCAGGCAACGCCAAAACGCTGACGATAGGCATTGAGCTGGCGTTCCAGCGCCTGCTGCAAGCGGTATTCCTGCTGCTGTACCCGCTGCTGATAACGGTGGATGCGGCCCAGCGGCTGCGTTTGCGCCAGCCGTTGCTGGGCACGTTCGCTGCGGCGCGAAGACAGCCGCAGCTGATGCTGCATGCCATCTTCCAACCGGCGTTGCAGTTTCAGCAACAGCGTTTGCTGCCGCGCCAGACGCAGATGCGGATGCTGTTGCTGCAAACGGTGGTTGATACGGCTGAACTGCTGCTGACGCTGCGCCAGATAGTAATCCATCGCCATTTCCAGACGCTGCTGCTGTGATTGCAGCTGACGCAACAGCTCCAGCTGATTGCGACTGACCAGCTCCGCCGCCGCGGAGGGGGTCGGCGCGCGCAGGTCGGCGACAAAATCGGCGATGGTGACGTCGGTTTCATGGCCGACGGCGCTGACAATCGGAATGCGGCTGGCGAAAATCGTCCGCGCCACCCGTTCGTCGTTAAAACTCCACAGATCTTCCAGTGAACCGCCGCCGCGGCCGACGATCAGCACATCGCATTCGTCGCGACGGTTAGCGGTTTCTATCGCCCGCACGATGTTCAACGGTGCTTCCGCCCCCTGTACCGGCGTCGGGTAGATGACAATCGGCAATGACGGATCGCGCCGCTGCAGTACCTGCAGAATATCGTGCAGTGCGGCACCGCTGGAGGAGGTGATCACCCCAACCCGGCGAGCCGGGCTCGGCAACGGCTGTTTGAATTGCTGATCGAACAGTCCTTCGGCAGACAAACGCTGTTTAAGCTGATCGAACTGCTGTTGCAGCAGACCATCACCGGCCGGCTGCATGCTTTCGGCAATCAGTTGGTAATCGCCGCGCGGTTCATACAGCGTGATGTTGGCGCGAACCAGCACCTGTTGGCCGTTTTGTGGACGAAAGGTGGTGCGGCGATTGGCGTTACGGAACATCGCACAGCGAACCTGGGCGCGATCGTCCTTCAAGGTAAAATACCAGTGGCCGGAAGAGGGTTGGGAGAGGTTCGAGATCTCGGCCGAGAGCCAAATATGCCCCATTTCCATTTCCAGCAGTTGTCGAACCGTCTGATTGAGGCGGCTTACGGTAAAAATGGACGGAGAGGTAGGTAGTGACATGTGACCCAGATCAAATTCCAAAACAACCACTTAATTGGTCGATACTACATGCCTCAAACAGGTAATCAAGAGTTTTTGTAAGAAAGTGCTGGAGGCAACCGATTACGCTCTGTATAATGCCGCGGCAATATTTTATCTTTTCCGCATCCACCCTGGTGAGATATTGCCCATGCTACGTATCGCTAAAGAAGCTCTGACGTTTGACGACGTTCTCCTGGTTCCAGCCCACTCCACGGTTCTGCCTAACACTGCAGAATTAGGCACTCAGCTGACCAAAACTATCCGCCTGAATATCCCTATGCTGTCCGCAGCGATGGATACCGTCACCGAATCCGGTCTGGCCATCGCGCTGGCGCAGGAAGGCGGCCTCGGCTTCATTCACAAAAACATGTCCATTGAGCGTCAGGCTGAAGAAGTCAGCCGCGTGAAGAAACATGAAAGCGGCGTAGTCACTGACCCGCAGACCGTTACCCCATCCACCACGCTGCAAGAAGTCAAAGAGCTGACCGCTCGTAACGGCTTTGCCGGCTATCCGGTGGTGACCGAAGACAACGAACTGGTCGGTATCATTACCGGCCGTGACGTTCGCTTCGTAACCGACCTCAACCAGCCAGTTACCGCCGTGATGACGCCGAAAGACCGTCTGGTAACGGTCAAGGAAGGCGAAGCGCGAGAAGTCGTGCTGCAAAAAATGCACGAAAAACGCGTTGAGAAAGCGCTGGTGGTGGACGACAGTTTCCATCTGCTCGGCATGATCACCGTCAAGGACTTCCAGAAGGCAGAGCGCAAGCCTAACGCCTGTAAAGACGAACACGGCCGCCTGCGTGTAGGCGCTGCGGTTGGCGCCGGTGCCGGCAACGAAGCGCGTATTGATGCGCTGGTGGCCGCAGGTGTAGACGTACTGCTGATCGACTCCTCCCATGGCCATTCCGAAGGCGTGTTACAGCGTATTCGTGAAACCCGTGCCAAATACCCGGATCTGCAGATCGTTGGCGGCAACGTGGCGACCGCAGCCGGTGCCAAAGCGCTGGTAGAAGCCGGCGTCAGCGCGGTGAAAGTGGGGATTGGCCCTGGCTCCATCTGTACTACCCGTATTGTCACCGGCGTGGGCGTGCCGCAGATCACCGCAATTTCTGACGCGGTAGAAGCGCTGGAAGGCACCGGTATTCCGGTTATCGCCGACGGCGGTATCCGTTTCTCCGGCGATATCGCCAAAGCCATCGCCGCGGGTGCTTCCTGCGTCATGGTGGGGTCGATGCTGGCCGGTACCGAAGAATCGCCGGGCGAAATCGAACTGTATCAGGGGCGTTCGTTCAAGTCCTACCGTGGTATGGGCTCGCTGGGCGCGATGTCCAAAGGCTCTTCGGACCGTTACTTCCAGACCGACAACGCGGCGGACAAACTGGTGCCGGAAGGGATCGAAGGCCGCGTGGCCTACAAAGGCATGCTGAAAGCCATCGTACACCAGCAAATGGGCGGCCTGCGCTCCTGCATGGGGTTGACCGGCTGCGCCACCATCGACGAACTGCGTACCAAAGCGGAATTCGTGCGCATCAGCGGTGCCGGTATTCAGGAAAGCCATGTGCATGACGTGACCATTACCAAAGAGTCACCGAACTACCGTATGGGTTGATTTCACAGGCTGGCCCGGCATCACGCCGGGCCTCGCCGATGGCTATCGCCCTGACGATTTAGATTTTCTCCTTTTTCTCTGTTGCTGGAATTCGCCTCACATGACACAAAATATCCATAAGCATCGCATTCTTATTCTGGACTTCGGTTCGCAGTACACCCAATTGGTGGCTCGCCGCGTACGTGAAATCGGCGTTTACTGTGAGCTGTGGGCCTGGGACGTGACGGAAGAGCAGATCCGCGAATTCAATCCAAGCGGCATCATTCTGTCCGGTGGTCCGGAAAGCACCACCGAGCTGAACAGCCCGCGCGCGCCAGAATACGTGTTCACCGCCGGTGTACCGGTGCTGGGCGTGTGCTACGGCATGCAAACCATGGCGATGCAGCTGGGCGGCCACGTGCAAGGCTCCAGCGAGCGCGAGTTCGGCTATGCGCAGGTGGAAGTGACCACCCAGAGCGCCCTGATCCGTGATATCGAAGATGCCGTTAGCGCCAGCGGCAAGCCGCTGCTGGATGTATGGATGAGCCATGGCGACAAAGTGACTGCCATTCCGGCCGACTTTGTTACCGTTGCCAGCACCGATACCTGTCCGTTCGCCATTATGGCCAACGAAGAAAAACGTTTTTACGGTGTGCAGTTCCACCCGGAAGTGACGCACACCCGCCAGGGCCAGCGGATGCTGGAGCGCTTCGTGCTGGACATCTGTGGTTGTGAAGCGCTGTGGACGCCGGCCACCATCATCGAAGACGCGGTAGCGCGTATCCGTGAGCAGGTGGGCGAAGACCACGTGATCCTCGGCCTGTCCGGCGGTGTAGACTCCTCGGTGACCGCGATGCTGCTGCACCGCGCCATTGGCAAGCGCCTGACCTGCGTGTTCGTTGATAACGGCCTGCTGCGCCTGAACGAAGCCGATCAGGTGCTGGAAATGTTCGGCGATCATTTCGGTCTGAACATCGTGCACGTGCCTGCCGAAGAGCGCTTCCTGAGCGCGCTGGCCGGCGTGGATGAGCCGGAAGCCAAGCGCAAGATCATTGGCCGGGTGTTCGTCGAAGTATTCGACGAAGAAGCCTGCAAGCAGAGCGAAGTGAAGTGGCTGGCGCAAGGCACCATCTACCCGGATGTGATCGAATCCGCCGCCTCGGCCACCGGCAAGGCGCACGTGATCAAATCGCACCACAACGTGGGTGGCCTGCCAAAAGAGATGAAGCTGGGCCTGGTCGAGCCGCTGAAAGAACTGTTCAAGGACGAAGTACGCAAGATCGGTCTGGAGCTGGGTCTGCCGTACGACATGCTGTACCGTCACCCGTTCCCGGGGCCGGGCCTGGGCGTGCGCGTGCTGGGCGAAGTGAAGAAAGAGTACTGCGACCTGCTGCGCCGTGCCGACGCGATCTTTATCGAAGAGCTGCACAAAGCCGATCTGTACAACAAGGTCAGCCAGGCGTTCACCGTGTTCCTGCCGGTGCGTTCCGTTGGCGTGATGGGCGACGGCCGCAAGTATGACTGGGTAGTGTCGCTGCGTGCGGTAGAAACCATCGACTTTATGACCGCGCATTGGGCACACCTGCCGTACGAGTTCCTCGGCCGCGTTTCCAACCGCATCATCAACGAAGTCGACGGTATTTCTCGCGTGGTGTACGACATCAGCGGCAAGCCACCGGCGACCATCGAGTGGGAATGATTTAACGTCTGGCACCAGCCGGCACGTATAAGCCGTAAACCACCTCTAAGCCCGCATCACTGCGGGCTTTTTTGTTTTTGTATCTGGCACTTTCTGGCCGCTGTTAGCTACGGTTTATGCAAGGCAACAATTAATCGGCATTACTGACCCATGTGCCGAGTGTAATAGCAATAAAGAGCAATGGCGGCTGCCTGCTGGGGCGTTCAAAAGAACCGGCGCCAAGCATATCTGCGCCATTCCAGCAGGCGTTGGGCCAATCACCGACGTGCTTTTCCATCCGTTTGCCCAGCACGCTTTCATCCGGGGTGTAGTGACGAAAAGCCTGCGGGTTTGCTGTTTCCGGCGTTGCAAAACGCAGGCGGTCAGGTTGATCGAAAAAGGTTTGTATAATGAACTCCGTAATGCTGTCAGCGGAAAATAAAAAATGCGGCATCATCCTGTATTTTTCCGGCTGATTGCTCAATTACGTTATTTCACTCTGTGATTAAGATAATGCTCAAATGTGAACCATATCCCAAAAAGTACGATCATCTATTTAGTACGTTAATAACCCTACGAGGTGTTAACGTTTGTTAGACAGGTAACCAGAAATAAAAAAATATCGCTTTATGTGGTGCGTTCAACTACTGCGGATATTGCTAGTTAGCCGCCAGTCAGCACATTGGATAGATGACCTATACAAGACCTTTGTCACAACGCTCACGGAAATAAAAAAACATAATTAATAAATATAAAAACGTAATAGATCCCCGGATGTAATCTGTGTCAGAAAGTATTCCGCATTCACAAAATAGGCAGGAGATGTGATTAAAATGAGTGGAAACATAATACAAAGTCGGCATGATGAGTACCATAAACTAACGCGTGGTGAACGCATTGGTTATGGCATGGGTGACTTTGCCCAAAACCTTGTTTTTGGCACCATCGGCGGTTTTCTTGCTCTTCACATGCTGACTGTTAATACCATCAGCACCGCCGCCGCCGGTTTTATATTTCTTTTTGTCAGAATCATCAATGTCTTTTGGGATCCGATGGTAGGGACTTTTGTTGACAAAAGGATTTCAGCAGCCGGAAAATATCGCCCATGGTTGTTAAGGGCAGGCATTCCACTCGTTATTCTTTCTGCTTTGCTTTTTGCCCCTATTCCTGAAGTCAGAGGCTCTGTTCCTTTCGCCTTTATCGTGTATTTGGCGCTGGATCTGGTTTATTCAGTTGTGAATATTCCTTATGGTTCCCTTAATGCTTCATTAACCAGAGATCCTGAATCTATTGATAAATTGACCAGTACGCGAATGATGCTGGCCAATAGCGCCAATCTTCTGGTCTATACGCTCTTCCCCATGTTCGTACAAATGGCCGCGCCAAAAGATCGCAGCCTCAAAGATACCGGTTTTTTTGGACTTGAACTCAATTTGGGGAATTATACCGATCCATCAGCAAGTTACGCCTGGTTTGGCGTTTACTCGGTGTATATGGTTATCGGGGCTGTGGCACTTTTACTCTGTTATAAATTAACAAAGGAACGGGTGGTCGCGACGGTAGAACAATCTGCCAACGTAAAAGCCACTGATTTATTCCTTGAACTCAAAAACAATCGGCCGCTGGTTGTTCTCGGACTTTTTTTCATGCTGGCCTTTACCTTCATGTTTTTCATGAACACGGTTAATGGCTTTTTCAATCAGTATGTGGTCGGCCATTCAGAATGGATGGGCGCTGTTGGCCTGGTAGCCTCAATTCCAGGTATTGTATTCCCGATTTTCTGGCCACGACTGAAGAAAATATTTGGTAAAAAAGGCTTCTTCCACCTTTTCCTTGGCATGTTTATTGTGGGGGAGTTTTTGACGTACATTTGGTCACTTGATGGAATGCATGATGAGCTCTGGCTGGCTTATATCGCAACATTTATTAAGCAATGGGGCTTAACCTCGGCTACCGGCTTTATGTGGGCACTGGTGCCTGAAGTTATTGCTTATGGTGAATTAAAGTCAGGCAAGCGCAATGCCGCAATTATCAATGCCATTATGGGGCTGTTTTTCAAGATTGGCTTTACTATTGGCGGCGCGGTGCCACTTTGGCTGCTGGCGGTGTATGGCTTTAACGAAACCGGTGTAGAGCAACATGCAAATGCCATCGCCGGCATAAACATGACAGCGATTTGGATCCCGATAGTTTTAGCCTTTGTGTCGATGATCGTCATTCAGTTATATCCAATCTCAGATAAAAATATCACGGATATCAACCGTCGGCTTGATGAGATTCGTATATAGTTTTAAGTTTCTTGATTTTTTTATAAATACGAAAAAGTTGATTAAAAAAGGTAAATGCCATGTCAATCATTCAAAATCCCATATTGCCTGGATTCAATGCAGACCCCAGTATTATCCGTGTAGAGGATACTTACTATATCGCAAACTCGACATTTGAGTGGTTCCCAGGCGTTCGTTTGCATGAGTCAAAAGACCTGGAACACTGGAATCTTCTTCCTAGTCCATTGTCGACCACTGCTCTTTTAGATATGAAGGGCAATCCTTCATCAGGGGGGATTTGGGCTCCAGCGCTCTCCTATGCCGATGGCAAATTCTGGTTGGTTTATACCGATGTGAAAATCACCGAAGGTGCCTTTAAAGACATGACGAACTACCTGACCACCGCAACGGATATTCGTGGCCCATGGACCGATCCTATCAAACTTAATGGCGTCGGTTTTGATGCTTCACTGTTCCATGACGATGATGGTGGTAAATACTTGGTTCAACAAACCTGGGACCATCGAGAGTACCATCACCCGTTTAATGGCATTACATTAACCGAGCTTGATCCAAAGACACTGAAGTTAAAACCAGAAACCGCGCGTACCATTTATCGCGGCACTGCCGTTGCGCTGGTTGAGGGGCCACATCTCTACAAACTAAACGGGTATTACTATCTTTTTGCCGCTCAGGGAGGAACCGTATTTACCCACCAGGAGGTGGTTGCTCGTTCCAAAACCCTGGACGCCAACAGTTTTGAAACCGCGCCAGGAGAGGTTTTCCTGACCAACGTAGATACCCCTGACAGTTACATCCAAAAACAGGGGCATGGCAGTCTGGTGTCAACCCCGAATGGGGAATGGTATTACGCCTCACTCTGTGCGCGTCCCTGGAATCATGCTGGTGAGTCTGTCTACGATCCTCGTGGTTGGTCAACGCTTGGTAGAGAAACCTCGATCCAAAAAGTTATATGGGATGCAGACGACTGGCCACGCATTGTCGGGGGCCACGGTGGAAAAACCTTTGTCGAAGGGCCAAAGGACGCTATTTATACCCAAAGTGCGGAAGATCATAGTCAGCGGGATGAGTTTACCTCGTCAACGCTCGATCTTAACTGGAATACACTTCGTGTCCCGTTCAACGAAAAAATGGGGACAACGGGTGATGGTAAATTGACGCTTATAGGTCAAGGTTCTTTAGCGAATACTCATGACCTTTCGCTTATTGCCCGGCGTTGGCAAGCCTTTTATTTTGATGCGCAAGTCAAAGTGAAATTCAATCCGTTTAATTACCAGCAAATGGCGGGCTTAACCAATTATTATAACGATCGCCACTGGAGCTTTGTTTTCATTACCTGGAATGAAATTAATGGTTCGGTGATCGAAGTAGGCGAGAATAATCGTGGGAAATACACCTCCTACCTGAAAGATCAGGCAATCAATATCCCAGATGGTACCGAATATGTCTGGTTCCGCACCAGGGTTAGAAAGGAAAGCTATTGTTATGAATATAGCTTTGATGGGGTGAGCTTCACTGAAATCCCTGTCAAATTGGATGCCGCAATTCTTTCAGATGATTATGTACTACAAAGTTACGGTGGGTTCTTTACCGGGGCATTCGTTGGCCTGGCGGTAGTCGACTACTCTGGTTATGCCGCCAGTGCAGAATTTTATAGTTTCGATTATCAGGAACTGGGTGACTCGTTAACGGCCAATGACGGCTATAGCTGGGAAGCAGGCGAATCGAGATTTAATTAAATACGATAGCGCGAACTCAGATAATAGGTGCAACGCCCGGCCATCAAGGGCGTTGCTGCTGATTGGCACTCACACGGTGCTAAAGCCGGCAGGCCGATGGCTACCCCGCCAGGCGCCGCACAAGCAAACTCCGCGGGTTGAACAAGATACAGGCGAGGCATGCCAGCCTGCGATCTTGATTATGTTGTACAGTCAGAATTATCTGGCGAACATCTTGCTGACGCGCGAATTAGCAGAATAAACCATTCACCATTATCAATATTTATATTTCATCACTCTGACTATGGAGACACTCATCACGCCAATTATTTAACTGTACCTCTGCGAAATAAAAATAAAATCAGCTTGTTTTGGTGGCATTGTTGCTATTTACACCAGAACAGGATGGTTATTTTCTAAGAAAATAATTAACTTGAGATAGCCATGAAAACTGTAAAAAAAATTCATTTAGCTATGGCGGTTATCACCGCGCTGTGCCCTGTTTCCGTCCTGGCGCAGGAATTCACTCAGGAACAGATTGACGCCATCGTGGCTAAAGCGGTCGATAAAGCACTGGCCGAACGGCAGGCGAAAATCACTGCCGCCGCCGATAAAAAGGTCGACGTGATTACCGACCCGCAAACCACTGCGGGTTCGCCGGATTTAGCGATTCCATTCGGCCTCAAATTCAGCGGCTACGCCCGTTATGGCGCCCACATCCAGACCGGCGATCAGAAATACGTCGGCGTTGACGGTTCCTATAACGGCGCCTCGGCGATCGGCCGTCTGGGCAACGAAAGCAACGGTGGCGAATTCCAGCTCAGCAAGGCCTTCAAAAGCAGCCAGGGGGCCATCTGGGATCTTAACGTCATGTTTGACCACTGGAGCGACGAAGTGAACCTGAAAAAGGCTTACGTCGGCGTTACCAACGTTCTCGAATCGAACCCGAATGCCTATATCTGGGCGGGGCGCGACTTCCACCAGCGTCCGCAACAGGGGATCAACGACTACTTCTGGATGAACCACGACGGCCAGGGGGCGGGGGTGAAGAACTTCGATATTGGCGGCGTACTGTTTGACGTGGCGACGGTGTCGCAGGTGAAATCCTGTAGCCCGGAAGTGATGGCCGACGAGACTAACCCTTCACGCATCACCTGTACCGGCAGCTCTGATACCGGCGACAACGGCCACTATGCGTTAACCAGCAAAACCCACGGCATCAAGGCCGGGCCGATCGACGTCGAAGTGTACGCCAACTACGGCTTTGATTCGAAAGCGGTGGATAGCGACGAGCGTCTCGATGCCTGGCAGGGCGGATTGGTACTGAGCCACACCAACGACAGCGGGGTGAACAAGGTCATTCTGCGCTACTCCGATAACTCGGATAACAGCGTCTACAACAAAACCGACGACCTGACCACGGTGTACGCCAGCTTTGAGGGCAGCCATAAGTTTACCCAGCAGGCGCAGGTAGAATATCTGCTGGCGTTCCACGATTACGATAACGGCAAGGACAATACCGACAACCGTAAAAACTACGGTGCCATCGTGCGGCCGATGTACTTCTGGAACGACGTGCACTCCACCTGGCTGGAAGCGGGCTATCAGCGGGTAGACTACGATCAGGGCGGGGATAACAAGGGCTGGAAGCTGACGCTGTCGCAGAACATCTCCATTGGCATGGGGCCGGAGTTCCGCCCGATGCTGCGCTTCTACGTCACCGGTGGCCAGGTGGATAACCAGCACACCGCCAAAGTAGATGGTACCAGCGACCAGCAGCTGGATTCGCTGAACATCGGCGGCATGTTTGAGGCCTGGTTCTAAGTTGGCTTGATAAACTCCAGCTGTAGCCAACAGGGTGAAGGATCGCCAGAAAAATGAAAGCACGATGAAGAGCGACCTACTGATTACGCCAACAAAACAGAAGAAACTTCATCGTGCCTTCGCTTACCCACCACCGGTTCCGCTGCACCGCCATCAGCCCGATGCCGCCGCCAGGTTTCCGACTGGTTCTCGGCCCTTCACGGTTCTGCGCCTACAGATCCTGGGCAGTCGGTCGGAAAATAATTTCGTTAACTCCCACATCGTCAGGCTCGCCGATCGCAAAAGCAACCATACGGGCAAAGGTTTCCGGCGGAACGCCTACTTTGCCGACATATTCCTGATTGGCCGCCTGCACGTCCTTATCGCTGATATGCTCCAGCAGTTCGGTAGAGACGGCGCCAGGGGAGATAATGGTTGCACGGACGTTATAAGCACAGGTTTCTTTTCTTAGCCCTTCAGTGAGTGCGCGTACTGCATATTTAGTGGCGGAGTAAACCGCGGATGCGGGAAATACCAGGTGGCCAGCAACCGATGCCGTGTTGATGATATGCCCCGACTTTTGGGCTTTCATATAAGGCAGGGCTGCAGCGATGCCATGCAGAACGCCACGCAGGTTCACATCGATCATCTGATTCCACTCATTTACTTTTACCTGATCGAGCGGTGACAGCGGCATGACACCGGCATTATTAATCAGCACATCAATACGTCCCAACTGGTTCACGGCCGTATCCACCAACTTTTTAACATCATCTTCACGGGTGACGTCCGTGGCTACGGCAATTGCTGTTCCCCCCTGAGCGTTGATTTCTTTGGCGAGCACATCAATGCGATCGGAACGGCGGGCTGCAAGTACCAGTTTGGCCCCTTTGTGGGCAAGGTGACGAGCCGCAGCTTCACCCATGCCGCTTGAAGCACCGGTTATTACAATTACTTTATCTTTAATATTGTCTGTCATCTCAGGTTCCTTAGTTCAGAATCAAGGGTTTTTGCCAAGGGAGGGCGTAGCGATACGTTATTCCGCCCAGTTCTGCAGCCAGTAGGCATATGGCTGCGGTAAAACGGACTCGGGAGCGACGATGCCAAGCTCTCGTGCAGCCTGGAAAACCCAGTGGGGATTGGTCAGCAGCGTGCGGGCGAAAAACACCAGGTCGAGTTTGACGTCCTGAATAAAATCACTGGCATCACTGGCGCGGGTGATCATCCAGCTCGTTGATACGGGAATGCCCGTTTCCCGGCGTACCCGTTCAGCATAGGGGACCATAAAGTTAGGCCCCCATGGCACCTGTTCATCTGGGGTAGAAAGCGCCAGACCGACATCGACAAAATCGATACCCGCTGTTTTCAGCCAGCGGATCACCTGCAGGGATTCGGCAAAGCTGTGTTCAGGACAGGAATCAAACTCAACGACGCCCAGGCGTGCAGTAAGCGGCAGGTGTGACGGCCAGACGGATTTTACCGCCTCTACCACCTCAAGCATAAAGCGAGCACGATTCTTCAGGGCGCCGCCGTACTGGTCTTCACGGGCGTTGGTCTTTGATGAAAGGAAAGTTTGCGCGAGAAAACCGTGAGCAAAGTGAAGCTCAAGCCATTCGAACCCGGCGTCACTGGCGCGACGGGCCGCGTCTCTGAAATCGTGCACCGCTTTGCGGATGTCGGCCAGAGACATGGCACGAGGAACGTAATCGCTCTCCAGAACGTAAGGTAGGGCGCTGGCCGCGACCGGTCTCCAGGCCTGTGGATCCTGACGATCCAGCGGCGTGCCGCCTTTCCAGGGCGGGGTACATCCCGCTTTTCTGCCAGCATGTCCAAGCTGGATACCCGCTACCGCACCCGCCTGTTTGATTGCAGTGGCGACGGAAGTAAGGCCTTCGGCATGTGCATCGCTCCAAAGCCCCAGATCGCCTGGCGTGATGCGTCCTTCAGGGCTAACGGCAGTCGCCTCAACGATAAGCAAACCTACGCCACCGCGTGCCAGCATCGAATAGTGCGACCTATGCCAGTCGTTAACAAAACCGTTCTCAGCCTGATATTGGCACATCGGTGAAGCGACAATCCTGTTGCGCAGGGTAATATCTTTAAGCGTGAAGCAATCAAACAGCTTAGGCATCTGGCATCTCGATAACTCGGGTGAAATTGTAATTTATTATTCGCCCATTGCCGCCTGATGTCTTTGTCAGATCTGTCGATAATTTTGCCTAAAATGATTTATGGTTGCTGAAAGATGCATCATTGTTTTCCCGATGATAAATTATTTATGATATGTAAATTGATGCTGATAGGCGGAATATGGTCGATAAAATTGCACTAAATGCTGCCTCTGCCAAAAAGTCGTTGGCAGAACTGGTTGCCATGATTGCCCAAAATGATGGTGACTATCCCACGACAATCCCTTCACTTACCGTTCATCGCCGCCAGATGCCCACGGCGCCAGTGCACTGTATTTATCAGATGGGGCTGGGGGTTGTGGTGCAGGGGGCAAAAGAGGTCATGCTGGCAGGGAAACCAACCCGATACCGCGCAGGCGAATCCATGCTGACTACGATAGATCTGCCGGTGATTTCTCATGTTACCGAGGCCAGCCAGGATGAACCTTTTCTGGGGCTGATGCTGACGTTGGATCCCCGGACCGTGGTTCAGATGGCGGCACTGATGCCGACGGCGAAGTCGATAAGAGAAGTCCCGCTTAATCCGCTTTCTGTTGAACCGCTAGATGAGGGATTAACCGACGCGTTACGGCGTTTGATACAGCTGCTCGCTGAGCCAGATTTGATTGCCCATCTCGAACCGTTGATCCAGCAGGAAATTATTATCCGCTTATTAGCCAGTAACCATGGCCCACAGCTGCGGCATCTGGCAACGGCAGGTTCGCCGAGTCAGAATATTTCCAGGGTGGTGGGCTGGCTTAAACAGAATTTCACGCGCGCTGTCTGCATCGATGAATTAGCCGCGAGCGCCTATATGAGCCCGTCCACTTTTCGGCAGCATTTCCGTGCGGTGACGGGAGTTAGCCCACTGCAGTACCAGAAAAAGCTCAGGCTACAGGAAGCCCGGCAGCAGATGTTAAGCAACAATCTTGATGCCAACAGCGCGGCGTTAATCGTTGGCTATGAAAGCGCATCGCAGTTTAGTCGCGAATACAGCCGGGAGTTTGGCGAGTCTCCGCAGCGCGACATCAAACGTATGCGCTTATATGGCGAATGAGATTTTATACGGGTAATGGCTTGGCGCCGACGGTGTCCGCACTGGGTGGCGTTTTTTTTTGTTTTTCTGACCGTGATTGACATGTAAGTAATTGATTTACATCGAGTATTTCCGCTGACAATACTTATTGGTTGGGGCAGCAGGCAGCAGCGGTTTTACAGCATGAGATGATCCACTGGCCCAGAGAAATCTGGCGGTTGGTGAACGAATGGTCCGCATGCTCTGTCGTTATATTTGGCTGGATGACCGACATTTTTTCCCATTGGTATCGCCCGACCACGCCAGCAGAATCACCGTCCACCAGGGTTACCTCGGCTCATACCCGACAGCCTGGTCGGTGCATGCTTACACCACGGGCGTCGTTGCAAAGTGTGGCGGTGGGTCGAAATATTCAATCAGCAGTTCGGTGAGGACGCGTATCTTGCGTGCCGGATGCTGTCCTGGCGGTCGGATAACGTAGGCCCCGGCTGGCGGTGGCGGATGGTTGATCATCACCGGCACCAGTGCGCCGGAGGCCAGGTGCGGGTGGGTAAGGCAGTCGGGCAGGTAGGCAATGCCGAGGCCGGCCGTTGCGGCGGCCACCAGTGCGGTCCCGTTATCGGCCTTGAAACGCCCCTGCGGGCGCACCGTAATGATTTTGTCGCCATCCGTCAGTTGCCAGGTTTCGGTTCCCTGCATCAGGGCCTGGTGACTGAGCAGTTCCTCTGGCGAATTCGGTTGCCCATGTGCCTGGATATAGTCCGGGCTGGCGACCAGTTTGCCGTAAATCGGGCCGATGCGTCTTGCGATCAGGTTGGAGTCCTGCAGATAGCCAACCCGTATCGCACAGTCGTAGCCCTCGGCGATCAGGTCAACGAAACGGTCGCTGTAGCAGGCCTGGATATTAACCCGTGGGTGGCGTCGTGCCATTTCCGCGATCGCTGGAGCAAAGTGTGTGGAGCCGAAAGAAAGCGGCACTGCCACGCGCAGGCGGCCACGCAGCTCTCCAGTAGGCAAAATGGTTTCCCTGGCGGCATCAATCTCGGCGCAGGCTCTGGCCGCGTAGTCCCTGAAGGTGGCGCCGGCCTCGGTGAGCGCCGTCCCACGGGTGGTTCTGGCCAGCAGTTGGACGCCCAGCGCTTTCTCAAGCCGGGTGAGGCGGCGGCTGACGATCGATTTGGCGATGCCGAGCCGCAGTGCGGCAGGCGAAATCCCACCGGCATCGGCAACTTCGACGAATGTCTGTAGCTCTTCAATATTCACTTCAGCGTTCCCCATTCTGCGACACAGCTAGCCCCATGATGCGACTACCGCAGCAAGCATGGCAACAGCACAATACGGCTGTGCGGGGCAGGCCTGCCGCTGGCGACTGTCCCGGATATTCCTCCCACCATAACAGTAGAGGGCACCAATAATGACTTTTCGTAACGGCCTGGATTCACTGCTTCGTCCTGAAGACTCTGTACTGGTTTTGATCGATCATCAACCCTATCAGCTTGCCAACCTGAACAGCCACGAACCGCAGATGGTGGTCAATAATGCAATAGCGCTGGCGAAGGCTGCCAAAGCCTATGGCGTTCCGACCATACTGACCAGCGTGATTGCCGAGCGGGGCGGGTTGATTTTCCCGCAAATCGTCGATGTTTTTCCCGAACAGCAGGTAATAGACCGGACACTCATCAATACCTGGCAAGATCCGAAAGTGGTGGATGTGGTCAAGGCGACAGGGCGTAAGCAGCTGATTATCGCCGGCCTGTGGACCGAGGTCTGTGTCGCAATGCCGGTGATCCAGGCCGCTGGCGAAGGCTGGGATGTCACGGTAATCACCGACGCCTGCGGTGGCGTTTCGGTCGAGGCTCATCAACTGGCCATTCAGCGTATGATTGCGGCCGGTGCGAACATGATGACCTGGCTGGCGCTGGCTTCGGAATGGCAGCGCGACTGGGCGTGGACAGAGCATACTCGCGCAATGACCGACATTCTGGCGCAGCATGCTGCCGGTAGCGGTATTGCGTATCTTTGGGAACAGCAGTTGCTTAACACGCCGGTACCGGACAACGGCGGCTGATCGGTAATGGGAAACGCCTGCCGAGGTTAAACCGCAGCATGATGCCCTGATGTTAACGCTTAACATTGGCATCAATAATCAAGCCCGCGTCGTCGCGGGCTTTTTTAGATTACCATCACCAAATCGCGAGAGCCTGTCAGGCGTTTTCGCTGACCAGCTCCGGCGGCGCGCTAGGTTGTGATTTCACGCCAAATCGCTCGATGACCTCGGCCAGTTCACTGTGTCCCGTACAGGCGCCGTCACCGCGCGGCATTTCACCATTTTCCAGTGCGGTCGCGTAGATAACCGCAGGATCGGCTTCAATGCGACTTCTTAGCGCGGCGAGCTTTGGCCAGCGGGTTTTATTGGCCACCTGGTGAACATCAAGCCAGCGGGCGACGCCGATCAGCAGACCGTCGGCCAGAGTGGGGCGATCGGCGATCAGGAAAGGCGTATCGCCGAGCATTTCCTCGAGCCGGTCATGACGCTTGATGACATACTCGCGGCCCCATGTTTGCAACGCGTGCTGCATCGTCGGGTTGGGTGACTGCATTTCCATCGCCACCCATAGCGGAGTGAATGCACCGGTAAAGCCGGTATTGATGAACGCCATCATCTGATGCATGCGGTCGGCGTTGCGTGACAACGGATCGAAGCTGATTTTGCGTGCGGTGTCTCGCGCTTCCAGCCATGCCGCGATTGCCATGGTTTCGCTGAGCACCTCGCCCCGATCGGTGATCAACACCGGCGTTTCGACCCGTGGGTTGAGCCGTTGATAAGCGGGGTCACGCATCTCGCCGAGCATGTCGACGCGACACAGCCGGTAGGGGCGCCCTAACCATTCGAGAGCAGCAACCAGCCCCATGGAGCTTCCTGCCGGGAAGCCGTATAACAAAATAGGTTCCATACTTTGGGTTCTCCAGGATTTATGTTGATGTCACAGTGCAGCGATGTGTACTGTAACAGTCGATATCAGTAAGTAAATTACGCACTTTTTTGTTACCACGAGAGCGCTATGAAAAACCTGATTTCCCGTTGCCCGATCGAAGAAGTGATGCAGATCCTCAGCGGCCGCTGGCCGACCTTGCTGATTTACTATCTGCAGGATGGAACAAAACGCTTTAATCAACTGCGTCGGGATAATCCGACGATTTCGCATAAAATGCTGACGCTGGAACTGCGCAAGCTGGAGGAGGCGGGGATTGTTCGTCGCACCGAGTTTGGCGGTTATCCGCTGCGCGTCGAATATGATCTGACGCCGGCGGGCGAGCGGCTGGTGCCGCTGCTCGATGCGCTAGGGGCGTGGTGGGAGGAAACAGACGGTAATGAGGAAGACGTGGCCGAGTTCGGTGCGACTCATTAGCGCCAGCGTTGTCGATGCGCGTTTCTGAGCGCCATCCATGGCGCGCCAAGGGTGCCCGCGCTGGTCTTTGCCGCTAGCGGCCAGCCGACGCTCGTGAAAAAAGCGTCAATTTTTTGCCGGGTCGGCCGCTAATCAGCGGCGTTTTGCCGCGTAACCATCAAGAGGAAACATCGCGGGTTGGAGCGGGAGCCATCAACCACCTGCCGTGGGCGGTACATAAAGCATCCATTAACCTGTCCAGCTTCACACTGACTCTTCCCGCCAGCTTTATCCGAATATCGACACTCACCAGCTTGCTAATGGTGCAACCCCGTTGCCCACTGCGACAGCAACGCATACAGAGCCGTCGGTTCCAACGGTTTGCGTAATACCAGATAACCTTCCTGCTCGGCCTGAAGCAGAATGGGGGAATTGAACTCGCCGCTGACCATGGCACCGCTGACGTTCGGCAGGCGTTCAAACAGCGCTTGCAGAATATCGAAACCGCTTTCGCCGGAACGGAGCCGTTGATCGCACAGTACGGCAAACGGCGCGAAGCCTTCGTCGATAATCGCAAATGCCTCCTCTGCGGAGACGGCGCAGCGTACCGTAATACCCCAGGTGCTCATCAAGCTCGACCAGGCGGACGTCACCAGCGGATCATCGTCCACCACCAGGCAGTTGCCAGACAATGACGCATAGCGCGTCGGCGAGGGCAGGTTAGCGTAGTTGCCGGCACTGTCCGCCAGCATGTCTTCGCCGCTGTACAGGGCAAAGCGCATCCAGAAACGCGATCCTTTGCCTTCGACGGAGCGCATACCGTATTCGACCTTCATCAATTTGGCACAGCGTGCCACTACTGCCAGCCCCAAGCCATGGCCAGCGCTATCGATTTTCCACGCCAGTTCGGGGCGGTAATAGGGGGAGAAAATCTTACCTTTTTCTTCGTCAGCGATGCCGACACCGGTATCCCACACTTCGATCAAACACTGCTCTCCACGCGGTCGGATGGCGATCAGCACACCGCCGTGCTGCGTGTAACGCAGGGCATTCTGTATCAGATTAATCAGCGATTGCCTGATGAGCATGTGATCCCCCATCACGGCGATACGCCGCTTGGGCCGCCAGGTGCGCAACGACAATGACCGGCTGTTTGCTTCTTCGCGGAACAGGGTAATCACTGAATCAAGCAGCGATCCGATGTCCACCCGAATAGCGGCGGTGCTGAGATTGCCGGCCTCGATCTTGCTGAGATCGAGTAAGGAATTGAACATCAGGTGCACGGAACGCACGCTTTGCTGCAAATCCAACAGCTGTGGGGTAAGTGTGTCATCGCGATTTTTATGAATGATGGCTTCAATCAAGAATCCCATGGCATGCACCGGCTGGCGTAAATCATGGCTGGCAGTGGTGAGAAACTGGTTCTTATCCAGCAACGCCTGCTCCGCTTGCTCCTTGGCCTGGCGAAACTGTTCCGCCAGACGCGAACTTTTTTCTTCAAGGTGGGCTTGCTGAATAAAGAAGGCGTGCGAGGTCAAAGCGTGGCGGTAAATGGCGAAACCATAAAGCAGATTCAGCATCAGCACGATCGGCATAATATCGTCCAACCGCCAGACAATGCCCAGATTCAATACCCCCCAGGAGGCAAAGAAAAAACGCGTAAAGGTGCTTATGACCGGTGTCAGGTGGGTTGCATTGGCTGCGACGATAGCCGCAATACTGATATTTAATAACAGAAAAAAGTCGAAGCTGTTTTTTTCTGGAGTGATTAAATATAAGGATGAAATACCCACACCATGTGCGAAGGCCAGCTTGTTGATGCGCGGCAGCCAACGGTTTATTACGACGCTGGCGTTATCGTCCTCGGATTCATGGCGATAGCGGCGATGCCATAATCGGATGGCCACTGCGCAAAAAATATAGATAACTATCCAGGTGATAATTGGCGTAAGTTCCTTGCCCATTAAATAAAGCCAAATGGCGAAAGGAATACCCACAAAGGGCACGGCGGTAAAGCTAAAGACCAGGCGCATAAATGTATTATTCAATAAGCGAATTTGTGCGCGTGCGGAAATTCCATCCTGTTGTAAAAATTGACGTAATGTCATTGTGATGGCCCTTGCCGGCCATGCAATAGCGTAATGGCTTCGACGCGGCTATTGACGCCGATCTTTTTCAGAATATTGCTAATGTGTTCCTTGACCGTGGGTTCGGAAATAGCAAGCTGTAACGCTATCTTTTTATTGGGGAAGCCACGCATCATCATGGTTAATACTTCCAGCTGCCGTGAGGTTAAATTAAACTGTTGCAGTGGGTTTTTGCTATTGTCGGCAACGGTGGCATTATCTTCCGGGAACCATGTCCGGTTTTCCAGTAGTGCGAAAACGGCTTGGGAAAATAATTCAGGTGGCTGATTTTTCAGCACAAATCCGTGCCCGCCGGCATGACGTACCTTTTGACCTATTTCGTTGTTTTCATCGCCACTGACCACCAGGAAACGAATTTTTGGATAGAGCTGCTTTATTTCTTTTAATAATTTTAATGCCGTTCCATCGGATAACCAGAAATCGATGACCATTAAGCGTGGAGCGCCGTTTTCCAGAATGTGGCGATAACAGCTTTCCTCGCTTGTTACCACGTAGGCACGCTTAAAACGACAATGCGTATTCAGGAAGTTGGCAATGCCGCTTGCCACCAAAGGATGGTCATCAATGACCAGCGCATAATCCTGCCCCAAGGGTATCTCCTTTCGCTTAAATGTATCAGATTGGTCTGGTAAGTTTTTATTATCACTGCTCCCTACTTTAGGAGGGTTTTTTCGGTTAGGAAAGCGAAATATATTATTCAGGGATTTTGATAAGGTAAAACATAAAACCATACAGAATTTGGATCTGTTTGGTTACAAAGGACAATTTATGAGAAAACCACTTATCGCTATAAGCATTACGCTACTGGTAGCCGGTTGTTCAACCTTGAAAACCGATCAGGCAATACCGCTGTTGCAGGCGGAAACGGCTAAAATGCTCGGCCTGGGTTCATCGGATGAAATTACCGTGACCAATGTTAACGGCGCCCAGCCGGATGCCCTGGGGGGGCAAAAACTGTCTTACCGCGCCACCACCGATAAAGGGCGGATTTTTGACTGCTCGTCGCTGATGATGCCGGGTATTTTAGGCTCGGCGCCGACGCTAAGCACGCCAAGCTGCACCCCGGTCGTCACGCATAAATAATCCTCTGTGGGCGCGGGTTGAGGGGCAGAGCCTCCACACGTTGGCATCGAGACATTAGCGCTGGGGGGCATTAGCTAATTTCTTGATAAATCGCCGTCGGTGCTCGCGACCACGTATCCTCTTATGCATTACGTTTTTCATATAAATAATAACTTTGATGGCATCAAGATAATTGTGCCGGAGATAGAACATGAAAGATCAGCTATCGCATAATTTAGCGGTAAACAAACCGCTTTCCAAAATTTACCTCGCACTATTCTCAGCGCCATTGATATTGCTGGCATCGGCCGATATAGCTCGTGCCGATGATGTTATTTTTGATGGCGAATCCCGTATTACCCAACCCTTGAGCTACGCTGGCACGGCTTATGTCGGGCGTAATCAAAGCGCAAACCTGTTGATCGATAATGGTGAGGTTAATGCCTATAACATCAATATCGGTAGCCGCCATGATGGCCAGATTTATCAAAGTCAGGTCACCGTCAGAGGGCCGAACGCGGTATTAAGCGCCATCAACGATCAATATATTTTGCGCGGCAGCCTAGATCTGGGCCTGGGAACATTACGGGTCGAGCAGGGAGCGCTGGCCAGCGCCAAAGAAATCATCGTCGGTACCACCGGTGGATATGACAGCCAGCTTATCGTTACAGGCGCCGGCTCCAGAGTGGTCAGTGACCGGCTCGGTCTCGGTTTTGGTCAGGGCGCGCGTTCCACGCTGCTGATTGAAGACGGCGGCGTGGTCACCACCGCGGGCGCTGCGCGTATCGACAGCGGCTTTATCCCGGACGAAGCTGACAAGCTTAATCCCAAAGCCACGGTGACCGGCAATAACTCGCTGTGGAATATCACGCAAACGCTCACCGCCAATGGCGATCTGGACGTGCTGAACGGCGGTGCGGTCAATGTCGGCAGTGCGCAGATTGCCGGTGTTTCCGGCTCGAACAAAACCGCCGAGCTGTACATCGCCGGTGACGGCTCCCGTTTTAGCAGTGCCAACAGCGTTAACGTCGGCGACTATGGCAATGGCGTGCTGTCGGTGGTGGATGGCGGCACATTTTCCGCCGGCGCCAACGAATTGCGCCTGGGTGATACCGGCTCCGGTTCGAACCGAGGCGCGCTGATCGTCGGCAGTCGCGGCAATATGGATACCGGCACCGGCCTGACCGAACCGACGCTCGGTGTGGCGGGGGCCGCTGGCAGCGTCGATGCTCAGACGGTGATCAATCTGCGCGGCGGATTGTTCGGCAGTTACGTGTATTTTAACCACACGGACGAAAACTACGACTTCGGCAATAAAATGGTCGGTGAAGGTGAGGTTATCAATACCGCCGGGCGAACGACGCTGAGTGGCGATCTGACCCAGCTCCAGGCCAACGTGACCGCCCGTGGCGGTAAAATCATTATTGCCAGCGATATCAACACCCAGCCGGAAGACAATCAGTTCGATGTTCAAACGCTGAGCGCCGAGAACGGCGGTACGCTGATCCTCAACGCCACGGCTGGCTCTGAGGCTAACGATGGGCTGGGGTACAGCAGTGCGGCATCGATAAAATCCGGCGGTACGCTGGGCGGTAACGGCACGCTTGGCCAGACCGAAATTCAGTCGGGCGGCCATATTTCTCCCGGCGACGGCAATATCGCTACCCTGACGCTGAAGCGCTATCTGAATTTCCTGGGGGAATCGTTCTACGATGTTGATATTGCCGGTGATGGTAGCAGTGACCAACTGCGGGTGGTGGGCAAAACCACCATCAGCGAGCAGGCCAGGGTACAGGTCAACGCACTGGATCCGCAAACCAGCTACCAGACTGGCCAACGTTACCGCATCTTAACCTCAGAGGGGGGGATCGACGGTCGTTTTGCCGAGGCGATTTCAAAATCTGCATTCTTGGACGTCGCACTCGATCAGAGTGCTAACGCTGTCGATCTGACCATCGCGCAAAAAGGCGGTGAAGGCGGCAATCCGGGCGAAGGCGGCAATCCGGGCGAAGGCGGCAATCCGGGCGAAGGCGGTAATCCGGGCGAAGGCGGTAATCCGGGTGAAGGCGGCAATCCGGGCGAAGGCGGTAATCCGGGCGAAGGCGGTAATCCGGGCGAAGGCGGCAATCCGGGCGAAGGTGGTAATCCGGGCGGAGGCGGTAAACCCGGTATTTTCCAAACGGTGGCGCAAACCAGCAACCAATGGAATACCGCTGGCGCGTTGTCGACCTTGACGCAGCAGGGCCCGTCACTGGCGCTGTATAATGGTTTGCTGTTATTGAATACGCAGCAAGCGCGTGAGGCGTTCAATCAACTGTCAGGCGAGATCTATCCCTCCGTTCAGTCTAACCTGATCGCTGGCAGCACCCAGTTGTTCAATGTGCTGAACCAGCGCATGCTTCAGGCATTTGAGGGGGATTCCTTACCTGTTCCCCCGTTGGCGATGACGCTGGTGCAGCCAGCCAAGGCTGACAATAACGGCGTTTGGGGGCAGGCGTTTGGCTCCTGGGCCAGGAACAGCGGTAACGGCAACGTAGGTAAACTGGAGGGCAATACCAGCGGTTTCCTGCTGGGGGCCGATCGTAAACTGGCCGATCACAGTATCCGCATTGGTGGATATATGGGCTACAGCCGTGGCAACTATGATGTCGATAGCCGCAGCGCCAAGTCCGACAGTGACAATTATCACCTTGGCCTGTATGCGGCAGGGCAGCAACAGGCCTTCTCGCTGCGCGGTGCGCTCGGTTACACCTGGCACCGGCTCGAAGGCGAACGCAACGTTAACTTCGGCAGTTTCTCGGATCGGCTGAGCTCGGATTATGACGCGGATTCACTGCTGGCGTTTACTGAAGCGGCCTACCGTTTTGGCCTGCCGGACGCCAATCTTGAGCCGTTTGTCAATTTGAGCTATATCCGCCTGCATACCGATAATTTCCAGGAAAAAGGCGGCGCCGCCGCGCTGAGCGTCAACAATGAAACGATGAATACCTTCTATTCAACGTTGGGTCTGCGCGCCATGACCGAGTTGCCGAAAAACGTCAGTCTTTACGGCTCCTTGGGTTGGCAGCATGCCTACGGCGATAAAAATAGCGCATCACGTATGGCATTTGCCGGTAGTGACGCGTTTATCACGCAGGGGCAGGCGGTTGATGACGATGTGATGGTGGCGGATGTCGGCGTGAGCGTGAAGCTGTCGCCTGCCAGCAGGTTGGATCTGGGTTATCAAGGACAATACGGTTCTGATACGCAGGTTAATGCAGTCAATGCCACGATTAGATGGTCATTCTGACCGTTGAGACACTGCGTATTTCCAGCGTCAAAGTATGCCGTGCAGCAGCACATTGGTTATGCTGCTGCACGGCTATCCTGCAACGCCACAACGGAGAGAAGGAACTGCCGTACCGGTTACGCGACGGGGGGGATGCTTGTCGTCGCTGGCTGCGACGCTTCGGACGACGAATGCTCAATCAGCCGGAATAATTCGCGCCGCTCTTCATCGGTAAAATCTCGCCATTCACCCAACGCCAATCCGTGCAGATTGATATTCATAATGCGCACGCGTTCCAACTTGGTCACCTGATAGCCAAAATATTTGCACATGCGGCGAATCTGACGGTTAAGCCCCTGCACCAGCGTAATGCGCAATATCTGCGAGGCGATTTTCTCTACCAGACAGGGTTTGGTGACGGTGCCCAGTATCGGTACGCCCGCGCCCATGGCCTGAATAAATTCATCGGTTATCGGCCGGTCGACGCTGACCAGATACTCTTTTTGGTGATTGTTGCCGGCGCGCAGGATCTTGTTGACCAGTTCACCGTGATTGGTGAGAAATATCAGTCCCTGAGAGTCTTTGTCCAGACGGCCGATGGGAAAGGTGCGTTGGCTGTGGTTAACCCAATCGCCGATGTTGTTACGCACCTGCTTGCCCATGCTGGTGATGACGCCAACCGGCTTGTTCAGCGCGATAAGCACCAGATCTTCTGCCTTGCGCGGTGCGATGGGCTGGCCGTTAACGCTCACGCTGTCGCCGACAAATACCTGCTCACCCACGTTGGCCATTCTGCCGTTGATAAAAACCAGGCCCTGCTTGATATGGCGATCGGCATGACGACGGGAGCAGATGCCGCTGTCGCTAATGTATTTATTCAGACGAATGGATGAGTGATGCACATGGTTTCCCCGTAAAACGCCGACTATACCTCAGCGGACGGGAATTAAACACCGGTGGGTGCCAGCGTCATGCCGGCTGAGCCTGGCGTAGATAGCTGCGGGGCAGAGGAGGGCAGAGGGCAGAGGGCTCCGCCCTGTCTGCGCGGATCAAGGGGCTATCGTGGCCAATTGTTGTTGCAGACTTTGCAGGTCTATCGCTGTTTTGACCGGCTTGGTTTTTTGCCTGTCGTCATAGCGTGCATCGGCCGCTTTGGCTGCCAGCAATGCATGAATTGCCGTATCGCCCTGCTGGCCGCTAAATCCATATGGATCGTTGGCATACAGCGCCTTGCCGTCGACGGTGAGACTGGCCGAACGCGGGGCCGCGCGCGCGGGAAAGGCGATTTTATAGTGGCCGCCAACGTGGCTAATCGTCAGGGTTCCATTGCTAATCGATTTGCCTGGGTCTTTTGCTTGCCATTGGTGGGCACTTGCGGTGCTGGCCACTAAAAGAAAACTTATTAATGCGAATAATCTCATTGCTTTTTCTCAGTTCCGTTGAAGCGCAATAATACAGATAAACGTGAAAAGATGGTAGCGCTGTGGATGCGCCATGGCCACTGCATAAGGCAGAATAACATGCACCCGCGTGAAGGTTCCGTTAAGAAAACAATACTAAAAGGTAAATATCAGGCTCTAGCAGCTTGAGTAAGTTGCCTGCTGGCGTGATAGATAATGGACGCAATAATTATCACCCACGCTTGGGATGTCACTAATTTTGGCGGTAATGTCAGCGGAATCAATGGTGAGCGTAGGCTATTTAAAATAGCAGCGGACTGTTGATTATATTGCTTATTCACTCTGTCGTTATTATAAATCGACGAAGTCTGGGGGAGCCGTTAAACCGATTGATCGATATGCCGTCATGCGGTGTTTGTCAGCAACCAGATAGGCGCTACGCTCGGTAAGGCGAGATTTCTGCGCATAGCGGTAAAGTGGGCTATCCTCACCAGATGGCTGGTTTTCTCAGCCGATTTGCTGTGGGCCAGACGCATGGCTAACAGCGATTTAATTATATCGCGCCAGGCGATTTCCCCGGCTGCCGGCTAATACTTTAGCGGCGATTAAATGATTGCAACGAGGAAAGTATGAAAATAGCGATGGTTTCATTGTCACTATCATTGTTTATGCTGGCCAACCCGGTGTTCTCTGCCGAGCGCTGCGAGCCGTTCAACAAGCCGGTAAATGCGGAAAATACGCCGGCTTATCAACGGCTGATACAAAAAAGCCTGACGGAAAAAATTGCATTAAAATCCATTGATATCACGCAGGTACAGGGTGATAAAGACTGGCTGGTGATTTATGCCGCAACCGAAGTGGCCGATCCTGGCGCGTTTTTCTTCAAGAATAATCAATTTGTCGACGTCTGGGGAGGCCAGCCTGACTTATCAGAAAAAGAGCAGGTCATAAAATGGACGCGTGGTCTGCACGTGCCTGACTCGCTGGCGCAATGCTTTTTTGACACCGTAGCCATCGACGAATAGTCACGTCAACGGCGACGGCACGCGCTTATCGGCAATACCCGAGCGGATAAGCGCTATTTTTTTGTTTTTGCTTCCCTATCCAGCATTTTCTGCTCATCGGCATCTTCCATTTCTGCCTGCCGCATCAGGCAATTGGCGTAAGCATCGCTACCACGTTGAAAGCCATAATCATCGCATTTCTTCTTATGTTGCTCCAGGATCATTGAATCGAGTTCTTCATTGATTCCACAGCCGGATAATATGATTACTGATAATGCAAGTAATAGGGTCCGCATGACTTCACTCCCGAGGTTGGTAATAAATAGAGGATTTATTTTAATTAAGGAAAAGTACGTTGATGATTGAGGTTTAATAACGTAGGCGATAAATAATCGGCGATATGAAAAGTACCCAGTACAGTCTTGTTTCCATCGGGTTGGCTGTCAAGTTATCGCATGGCGTTTGAGGATAATAACGGCAGGTCAATGCCGATAGCGGGTTGGCGCCTCGGGGCGTGCAGCGCGGAGTGGGGCGGAGCAAGGCGAATCACACCACGCTGTACGGGCGGCAGTATTGCCAGCCCTGTGCGAGTCGCCGATGCGGCATGGCTAAATGTCTTCCAGTTTCACTACTCGGGTATTTAGCGGGGTCAGCGTTTGGCCTTGCGAGCCCGACGGCGTCATGCGGGGGATCCTTTGACCGCTGTCGCTTTCCACCAGCAGTGAATGTGGCTCGTTGGCAGCAAACAGATAATCCTCACCCCATTGGCGCAGCGCAACGACGATCGGAAACAGCGCACGGCCTTTTTCCGTCAGCAGATATTGCTGATAGGCACCGTCCGCCGCCGGCACAATTTCCAAAATACCGTGCGCCACCAGGGTGCGCAGACGCAGCGAAAGAATATTTTTCGCCATGCCAAGGTTTTTTTGAAATTCATTGAAGCGGCTAACGCCGTCGAAGGCATCGCGAATGATCAATAACGACCACCAATCGCCGATGACATCCAGCGCGCGTGCCACTGGGCAAGGTGCGTGTTCCAGGCTTTTACGTTTCATGATCCGCTCCTTTTCGCAGAAGAGGTTGCATTATAAAACCTCATTGCGTAACCTGCATTAGGTTTAATTATGAAACCTAACTACCGAGGCCACCATGAGCACCGATTTGCTTGATGACATCTGTCCTGCCGCCAAAACGCACTGGTTACCCACCTCGTTGGTTCTGTTATTGGCGGCCGCCAGCGCATTCAGCGTGGCGAACGTTTACTATGCACAACCGTTGCTGGATGCCATTGCCTCGGATTTCGCCATCGGTCTGGCAACGGTGGGGATGGTGATCACCGTGACGCAATTGGGGTGTGCGCTGGCATTGGTCTTACTGGTACCGCTGGGGGATCTGCTTAATCGCCGGCGTTTGCTGGCGGTACAACAGCTGCTATTGATCGCGGCGCTGCTGGCGGTGGGCTGGTCGAACAGCAGCGTGCTGTTGCTGACCAGCATGCTGTTGGTGGGGCTATTGGGCACTGCCATGACGCAGGGGCTGATCGCCTTCGCGGCTAGCCTGGCTGGGCCGCACGAGCGTGGGCGTGTGGTGGGTGCCGCGCAGGGCGGGGTGGTAATGGGGCTGTTACTGGCCCGCACCCTGTCCGGTACGCTGGCGGACATGGGCGGTTGGCGTACGGTTTATTTTTTCTCTGCCGGCGTGACGTTAATGCTGTTACCGATTTTGGCGCGTTGGCTACCTCAGCCGCGTAGCCCGGCTGCAACGCTCAGCTACCCTGCCTTGCTGCGCTCGATGCTGACGCTGCTGGTGCGCGATCGCACCTTGCAAATCCGTGGCATGCTGGCGTTGTTGATGTTCGCCGCGTTCAGCATTTTCTGGAGCGCCGTGGTGCTGCCGCTCAGTCAACCGCCGCATAATTTTAGCCATTCGGTGATTGGCGCGTTCGGACTGGTGGGGGCCGTTGGGGCGCTGGCGGCGGTGCGAGCCGGCCATTGGGCCGATCGTGGCCGAGGGCAACAGGCGACCGGGCTGTGTCTGGCTCTGCTGGTGCTTGCCTGGCTGCCGCTTGGCCTGCTGCATAACGGCATGCCGTGGTTGATTGTCGGTATTGTGGTGCTTGATCTGGCCGGGCAGGCAATTCACGTGCTCAACCAGAGCATGATTTTTCGTAGCGATGGGCAGTCGCACAGCCGGCTGGTGGGCTGTTATATGCTGTTTTATGCCGTAGGCAGTGGCGTCGGGGCGTTTGCCAGTACCCATGTCTTTGCGCTGGCCGGTTGGGTTGGCGTCTGTGGATTGGGCGCCGGCGTTAGCCTGTTCGCCCTGTTATTCTGGTGGTTGACGCTAGGATTGATGCCAAATAAAGCCTGAACGGCGGTCATTATCTGTTGGGCGAGTGCAGCAGATAATATTCTTCGTGGCCGTTACAACCAGTCGCAACGACGTGCCAGCCGTGCTTGTCATAGAAACGCAGCGCGGCCTGGTTGTTCACCAGGCATTTTAGCGAACCGGTGCCGCTGAACGTCTGTTCTGCCTGATGCAACAATGCGCTGCCGACGCCTTGCGGCGGCAGGTGTGGATCGACGTACAGGTTATGAATAAAATTCTCTGCGCGATGTATCGAGACAAATCCCAGCAGTTTGCCATCCTGCTCCGCGACCCAGATATCCTCTCCGAGCGTGGCGCGATCAAAATCCTCCAGACGGTAGCCTTGCGTATCACGCCAGGTAAAGGCGGCCTTGCGTGCGGCCAGGTAAAGCGTGCGTAGAAAAGGGCGATCGGTTTCCCGATAGGGTCTGATGTGCATAGCGGCTCCTGGTAACCTTCAACATTGTTAGGCTAGCCATTTTCTGATGGGGAAGTCCACCGCTATTCGTCGCCTGGGCGGCTTGCTTCAGCAGGCCAGTTCCCCTAAGCTGGCTTGCAGTAAAAGACACAATTTAAATGACTCGGGGTGCCCTTCTACGTGAAGGCTGAGAAATACCCGTATTACCTGATCTGGATAATGCCAGCGTAGTCTATTTCATCATTAAATTTATAAATCAAAGGTTTGCACGGTTTTTTCTCTTCATTTTGTTATGTTGTCACTCACAGAGACAAACAAAATGGCACACACATCTAGCAATCACACCATCATTCGTAACGGGATCTACTACGTCAGCTTTCGCCTGTCAGATAATAAATATTTCCGTCGGTCGTTAAAGACAGATAGCCATAGCCACGCGCAACTCTTGAAGTCATTTGCTTCTCCAGCCATTCCATTAGTTAAACGTGGAAGCATCTACCCGGATCAGTTTGGTGAACGTCTTTCAGATTTCGGCAACCGCTTAAAGCAGCAGAGTGAGCGCTGACTGGCGTAACCATTTCTCAGTGATGAACTGCGTAATCTTAAGCCGGTAGTTGTTCAGGAGTAATCAACCGATGTAACGACGATCGCCAAACAAGATATTAAGCAGGTGATGGAAGTTGTTGAGAACTTGCCTAAGCGTGTCGTGCAGCTTTATCGGTCAATGACGGTACAGCAACTGCTCGAGTGGGGTTTTCTTGATTTCGTTAATCGGCAGTGGAAAGAGAAAATCTTCTCACCTGTGTCGGGCAAGAACATACCGAAGATTGGAAAAGTATTGCTGACGTTCGTAATCAGCTTGGTATCCCGCATCTTGATGATTATGGACAGCGCCGACTGATGCATAACTTCCGGCAAACAATGATATCAATCTGTTTAGCTGGTTGGATTGGCAACCTGGCGCACTTGCAGCAGGTCGTAGGTCATGAGAAGAGCGGCTCTGGTATTAGCAGACGCTATTTGCACACCTTTCCGTTACGCTCAGTTTGTTATGTGATAGATGGGTTGGATTGGTTGTAACGTCTTGGTACTACTAGGAATAAGGAAAGGGACGGTAGAGTCTGCCGCAAAGTTTCGGCTGGATTGCTGTAAAGTTCATCAGTATGATTGTTTGCACAATCAATGATTGAGAAACCACTTCTGGCAGATACGGGACGAAACGATATGAAAGTGACTGATGAGGCTTTGTTACGTTCAGGGTTTACGCAGCCCGAATTACAGAAGATAAAAAGCAATATTGAAAAATATGGAGGAACGCTTGGTGAGGCCATAAATGACCTCGCTAGACGATTTGTTACCTTGGCGGGAGTGGTGGGGGTGTGTATCTTTATCCTACTGCTACTTGTCGTCTTCAGCTCACCTGACAGAGCAGTTGCATGGGGGTTGGCGATGATCTTTGGGGTTGCCATTATCTCCTTCGCACAGCCTCCGGTGATTTCCTATAAATCCTGGCGTTACCGAAAAACCATCAAGGATTAATGGGTTCCATTTTCTGTCGTCAAAAGGTCGAAAATCACTTTTGCTTTAACACCATAACCGACAATCTTCATTGTTAACTTAGGAGTGCTCATTGTGCTGACTTTGCGATAGTAATCGTGGGGAAGCCAGCGGAATAATCTCCAGGTTCCGGTTTTTCGAGCGAGTCCAACTATGCTGTACACACTGGCGCCAAGAGTAACATCATGATAGAAAGCCAGGCCCGTGTTAGGATTAAATCCCATAAACTGTGCCGTATGCATCGCGGAGTCAGCAATGATACCTTGCGAGGGTTTATGTCCTGCTGGCTGATTAAAGTTGAGCACTTCTTTCGTTAATCCGTTCATTCCATCGGCAATCAAGACTGCTCCAGCCAGCATACCAATCGGCCCCATAGTGGATAACATCATAAAACCACCAAAGAGAACCACGCCTGATAGAACCACATTTACAGCGGATATAACATAACCAACGATTTTATTATTTTCTCGGACAAATTCTATCTTCGCGTAAAGCTGTGCAGACTTGGTTTTTAACAGGCGTTCTTGCTCAAGGAGATTGTCTGTTTCAGTTCGCAAATTCTTAATGCATGCAATGCATTCTTCATCGGTTTTGGCTCGCCGTGCTGTTGCAAATTCTTTCTCTACGACCTGTTTTATCTCTTCGACAAACTTGATACGAGTTATCCCATCATGCAAATAGAATGCTGACAACCTATTTGCTGTCTCGACGACCTTTCGAGCTTCCAGATTCACCATCGTATCTGACCAAGTCCTATTCCAGCCCCTGTTAAGCAGCGCGATATCCATAATGCTTCCTTCACAAACGTGTCTGGTTGTGTTACGTCCAATATATAATTTTCATCGTTTTCTCTCAATCGTCGATGGTCTGGAATACGTCTTTGACATCTCAGCTCCACATATCTCGATAACTCCGTCATCCCTGCGCCTTTACCGTTGGGTCACTGCTCGAGTCGCGATGTGAAGCACATGCAATTTTTGAGGGGTTGTGTCTTTGGCTTCCCGCTGGCATGATCCAGACCAGGGATTAATGAAGAGCATTAATCGCAAGCTTTTGAATTTGTAGTAAATGACTCGGGGTGCCCTTCCTTGTGAAGGCTGAGAAATACCCGTATTACCTGATCTGGATAATGCCAGCGTAGGGAAGTCTCGATACCCAGCCGGTATCCGCCTTCTTGAACGCCGGTTGGGAGGATTATGATCGCTCGACCTGATGTATTCCCCGGTGCCCGCGCCGCGGCCAGCTTTAACCTGTTCAAACAGCACTCCCCATTGATTCACTGCCTGACCAACGAGGTGGTGCAAGCGCTGACGGCCAACGTATTGCTGGCGTTGGGCGCTTCGCCGGCGATGGTGGTCGAACCGGAGGAAGCCGCGCAGTTCAGCCGCATTGCCAACGGATTATTAGTCAATATCGGTACACTGACCGCCGCGCGCGGGCAGTCGATGCTGGCGGCGATCGACGCGGCTAATCAGGCCGGTACGCCATGGGTACTGGATCCGGTGGCGGTCGGCGGGTTGCATTATCGCAGCGAATTTGCCCAGCGTCTGTTGGCGCTACGGCCGGCGGCGATCCGTGGCAACGCCTCGGAAATCCTGGCACTTGGCGGCGTGCAGGGCGGCGGGCGCGGCGTCGATAGCACCGCCGATTCGTTAACCGCGCTGACGGCGGCGCGCCAACTGGCGCAAACCAGCGGCGCGATAGTTGCGGTGACCGGTGCGGTGGATTATGTCACCAATGGCGTAGCCGACTGGGCAATCCCCGGTGGCGATATCCTGATGACGCGGGTGGTCGGCACCGGTTGCTCCCTGTCGGCGGTGGCGGCGGCGTTTTGCGCCCTGCCGGGCGAGCGGCTGGATCACGTTGCTACCGCCTGTCGGGTAATGTCGCTGTGCGGCGAACGCGCCAGCACACAGGCTCAGGGGCCCGGCAGTTTTACGCCGGCATTTCTTGATGCACTGTATCAACTGAACGCGGAGGCGCTGTGATGAAACGCATTAACGCCCTCACCATCGCCGGTACCGATCCCAGCGGCGGAGCCGGCATACAGGCCGATCTGAAGACCTTTTCGGCGCTGGGCGCCTATGGCACCAGCGTGATCACCGCACTGGTGGCGCAGAATACCCGTGGCGTGCAGTCGGTTTACAACATCGAGCCGCAGTTTGTCGCCGCGCAGCTGGATTCGGTGCTGAGCGATGTGCGTATCGACAGCGCCAAAATCGGCATGCTGGCCAACGCCGATATCGTGCAGGCGGTGGCGGAGCGCCTGCGACATTCTCCGTTGCCGTTTGTGGTGCTGGATACGGTGATGCTGGCGAAAAGCGGCGATCCGCTGCTGGCACCGGAAGCGGTCGACTCCCTGCGCCGTGAACTGTTGCCTCAGGTGTCATTGATTACCCCCAATCTGCCGGAAGCGGCGGCGCTGCTGGCCTCGTCACCGGCGCAGGATGAGCGGCAGATGCGTGAGCAAGGTCGCGCGCTGCTGGCGATGGGTTGCCAGGCGGTGTTGATGAAAGGGGGCCATTTGAGCGAACAGGAAAGCCCGGATTGGTTGTTCACCGCAGAGGGCGAACTGCGCTTTACCGCGACGCGGGTGGCGACCCGCCACACGCACGGTACCGGCTGCACGCTGTCGGCGGCGCTGGCGGCGTTGCGTCCACGTCATGCAAACTGGGCGGATACGGTCAGCGCTGCCAAAGATTATCTGCAACGGGCGCTGCAACAGGCGGACAGTCTGGAAGTCGGGCAGGGGATTGGCCCGGTGCATCATTTTCACGCGTGGTGGTAACTCAACTTTTCCCGTCGATTGTGGTCTGAGGTGATGCAGACTACGCTTTGAATTTAATGAGGGAGAATGACCATGACAGGAAAATATCAGCTTCGCTGCGCGCTGTTTGCGGCGTTGATCGGCGTCAGCGCCGGCAGCGTTGCTCAGCAGATTGTTACCACGTCGGATCTGATCCAGCAGCCGGGTTACCAGGCCAGCTGGCAGAAAATGGTAAAGGGGCAGAACGGGCTGCCGGACTGGGCGCGCAAGGGGGTGGGCACCTCAACGCCAGCAGAAACCCTCCGTTGGCAGGGCCAGACCTATGAGCTCGGCACCCTGTGCAAACCCCATGACTGCGCCAACAATTTTTTGATTGTGGCCTTCAAGGCGGATAAATCGCAGGCATGGGGCGTACGGGTGTCAGTGGCTGATACGCCAGACGCGGTGGATCATCCAAAGCAATACGCCAAATATCAATGGCTGGGCAAGCCGGACAGCGATATGCAGGCACTGCTGCGTAAACAGTTCGAAAGCAACCCTGACTGGAAGTAATGCGCAGATTCGCATCGGGGGGCGTGGCGTGCGCGCCCCCCGCACCGTAGCCTTAGCCAATGCCGGCCTGATGCAGATCGTGCAGGTTGATCGCACCGACCAATATGCCATTAATATCCACCACCGGCGCGGCGCTGATATGCTGTTCGTGCAGCGCTTCCAACGCTTCACCTGCTCGCCACTGTTCCGGCAAACGGTAGCCGGGGCGGGTGATCGCCGGGCTTAATGCATCGTTCAGGCTATTGCCTTTCACCAACCAGCGGCGTAGGTCGCCGTCGGTAAATACCCCCACCACTTTTTGCTGTGTATCGCACACTGCGACCAGTCCTAACCCGGTGCGACTCAGTTCCAGCATGGCCTCCATCACGTTGGCGCTCTCTTTCACCCTTGGCAGACGATCGCCGGTACGCATCAGATGATGAACTCGATTCAGTAAGCGCGCGCCGAGGCTGCCGCCCGGGTGCGAGCGGGCAAAATCTTCGGCATTGAAACCACGCTGGCGCATCAGCGCCATCGCCAGCGCATCGCCGATCATCAGAGTATTGACCGCGCTGGAGGTCGGTGCCAGCCCCATCGGGCAGGCTTCACGTTCAACGCTGATATCCAGCAGGCAGGCGGCGGCCGTCGCCAATGGCGATTCCTTACCACCGCTGATGGCGATCAGCGGAATGTGATTTTCCGCCAGCAGCGGCAGGATCAGATCCAACTCTTTGGCGCGGCCGGAATAGGAAATGAAGATCACCACATCGTCTTTGCCGATCATGCCAAGATCGCCGTGCAGCGCTTCTGCCGGATGCACGAAAAATGCCGGCGTGCCGGTGCTGGCCAGCGTCGCGGCAATTTTTTTACCGATGTGGCCGGATTTGCCAATGCCGGAGACCACCGCCTTGCCTCGGCAATTGAGCAGCAGCTCGCAGGCGCAGACCATATTGTCGTCCAGCCGCTCCAGCAGGCGTGTGGCTTCAGCCAGCTCGATTTCCAGCGTTTCACGGGCAAAGTTAAGCAGAGCGGTGGCGTTACTCATCGGTGTCTCCTACCAGAATGATATTGATGCCTTTGTCTTTCAGCGCGGTGACATACTGTGGATTGATGTCTTTGTCGGTGATCAGCGTATCGACGGCGGCCAGTTCGCACACCACGTTGGGGCTTTTACGGCCGAACTTGCTGGAGTCAACCAGCAAAACGATGCGCCCGGCGGCTTCGCACATGGCCTTGCTGACGTTGTGCACCTCATTAAAGGTAGTAACGCCGGCGTTGAGATCGACGCCGTCCGCGCCGATAAACAGGGTGTCGAAGCTGAACTGCTGAAAGGCTGACTCTGCCAGGCTACCGTGAAACGAGGCGGATTTTTTGCGGTAGGTGCCGCCGGGCATCAGAATGGTTTGATCGTTATCCAATTCAACCAGCGCGTTGACGATATGCAGGCTGTTGGTCATCACCGTGATGTTATTGAACTGCGCCAGGTGTGGCACCATCTGTAAGACAGTGCTGCCAGCGTCGAAAATCAGTGAATCGCCGTCATTGATGAGTGCGACGGCGGCATAGGCTATCTGGCGTTTTTTCTCGGTATTGATATGGGTTTTGCGATCGATCGGCTGGTCGCCGTCATCGCGGCTCAGCACCACGCCGCCGTAGGTGCGGATCACCTCGCCTTCTTCTTCCAGCAGGGTCAGATCCTTGCGGATGGTGGTGCCGGTGGTTGAAAAGTGTTCCGCCAGGGCATCCACTGCCGTTTTGCCATGCCGTTGCAGATATTCAAGAATAGCGGCTTGCCGCTGCTTTGGTTTCATAGCGATTCCCGTTCACAAGCGATGAGCATCCCTCCCAGTGAATAATTCAATATGAAAGGTAATGTCTTTTAATCTGAAAATATCATGATTTCGCCTTAATCGCTAACGATAGTGCAGTTTGGCATGCACGATCCTCGGGGAAGATCACATCCGGCAGCAAATCGTGCTGATGCAAACCATGCAGCTGAACCAGAGGTTTAGGTTGGGCGAAGACGGTCAGCCCACGCATCATCATGCTTCCGCATACCCGTTGCTGGGCATCGAACGCCAGCGCCAGCACCACGCGCGGCTTGAAGCGCCCGCCGGAGCGGCCAACGCCGACCGGCCCCAGTTGGCACAATCGGTCAAAGGCGTGATTGAAGCGCTGGATCTGCCACCAGCCGAGGGCTATCTGTCCCAGCCAGGCGATGGCGGCCAGAATAATCAGAGAAGTGGTCATTATGTTACCTCGCAGGTTATTGCGGCACGGCGCCGCGGGGGGGAGCGCGCCGTGCCAGCGGGTTAGAACATCACCTGACCACCGGTGATGTTGATTGATTGGCCGGTACAGTACGAGGCCTTGTCACTGGCATAAAACAGCAGGGTGTTCAGGACGTCCTGATAGTCGCAGCCGCGCTTGAGCGGCACTTTATCGATATAGTACTGTTCCACTTCATCGGCCCTGATGCCCAGTTTTTCGGCATATTGCGGCAGCAGCGACTGGAACATCGGCGACTTCAGCAGATTGCCCAGCATCAGCGAATGGACGGTAATGCCGTACTCTGCCAGATCGAGCGCCAGCGACTGCGTCAATCCCACGCCGCCGAACTTGGCCGCGCTGTAACCGGAGTTATGCTTGCTGCCAACCTTGCCGGATTTGGAGTTGATCTGAATGATGCGGCCAGCCACGCCGTCGCGGATCATCAAACGCGAAAACTCCCTGGCGCAGAGGAAATAGCCGACCAGATTGACCTGCAGCGATTGGTCAAAATCCCCCAGCAGAAAGTCGGTGATCGGCGCCGCCTTGGCGATGCCGGCGCTGTATACCAGCAGGTTGACGCTGCCGAATGTCGCGTCCACCGTATTGGCCAGGGCAATAACACTGTCCTCCCGGGTGGCGTCGACCTGCAGGCCGATCGCGCGGTCGGCGCCGTGCTGGTGGTTAATCTCCTGCGCTACCCGCTGCGCATTGTCGAGGTTCAGGTCGGCTACCGCGACGCGATAACCTTCCGCCGCCAGCCCCTGGCTTAGAAATGCCCCCAACGTTTGGCCTCCGCCAATCACTACGGCTACTTCAGACATGGTCTACTCCTTATGCGATAAATTTCAGCGTACTGCCTAACGGGATATCTTCCGGCACCGGTCCGGAAACGTGAATTGAACCGGGAAATTCCGCCTGCGACTCGCCGTCGAAGCGCACGGTGACGTGGCCTAGCTCACGCAGATTTTGCGTGGCGACGCTGCCGACCGCGGTGATGGAATAGCGGCGTTCAGCCAATTCCATCATGCCGCCGGCCCGCAATTCACCGGCGGTATCGCCGTGCCGATGGATAAAACAAAATGCTTCGATGTCGGCTGGCGCCCCTTCGCGGAAGGTGATCAGCATGTCATCCTGCAATGCGTCACGCGCGCAGTCGCCGATACGGGTAATGGTGGTTTGGAAAATAATCTGCATTACTGGCCTCTGGAATCTGCATGCCCTACGGCATGGGTTACTGATAAATAAAGGCGGAGGCCGCCCAGGCGATTAACACCGTCGGCGCCCCGGTCAGGAAACGGCCGACCAGCACTGACGGCACGCCGACGCGCACCGTGTCCTGTTTGGCTTCCGCCAGCGACAGCCCGACCGGAATAAAATCGCACGCCGCCTGAGCGTTAATGGCAAACAGCGCCGGCAGCGCCAGCTGCGGGGGAATATGGCCCAGGCCGATCTGCACGCCGACCAGTACGCCGATCACCTGAGCGATCACCGCGCCAGGGCCAAGAAACGGCGACAGCAGCGGGAACGAACAGATCAACGCCAACGTCACCAAGCCGAACGGACTGTTGGCGAGCGGCGTCAGGCCGTGAGCAATGAAATCGCCGAGCCCGGACGCCATGATGATGCCGATCAGCGCCGACACGAACGCCATAAACGGCAGAATGGTTTTTAATACCGTGTCGATGGTGTCGCGCCCGGCCTGAAAGAACACGGCCACCACCGACCCCATGCCCATACCAACCTTTGCCAGCAGGCCGTCGCTTTGTTCGGTGATTTTCTTGCTGGTGTCGTAATCGCGGGGCGCCGCTGCCGCAGGGGATGGCGGCGTTGGCGGCTGCGCCTGCGTGGCGGTGTCATCAAGCAGGGTGATATTGTTTTCACGCACCCCGGAAACATAAATATCCTCGAGGATAAACTGCGCCAACGGGCCAGATTGACCTGTGGCATGAATATTAACCGTCGGAATTCGTCGTTTAGGGTATAAGCCGCAGCGCAACGTACCACCGCAGTCAATCACCGCCACGGCGATCTCGTCTGCTGGTGGCTCGCCGTCCTTGAAACCGTCTACTGCCTGCCAGCCGGTCAGTTGGCTGATGCGATCGACGATCGCCGGCCGGGTACCGGCGGTGATGTAAACGATTTTTTTGCCGGCAACCACCGGCAGCTCCAGTGGACCGCCCCAGCCGCTGGCGCCTTTTTCAATACGAAGGTAAGCACTCATGGTGAACTCCACGGATTAAAGTTGAACCTGACGATCCAGACGGATCCCCATTTTGCGTTCGAACAGGCTGGTGGTCAGATCGGTGAGCCAGCCGCGGAAGAAGTTGGTAAACAAGCCAACCAGGAAGTAGCTCACCGCCAATGGCCCCAATGGCAACCCCAGCGTGGTCAGGCCGCTGGCGATGCCGAGATAGACGAACAGTTCGCCGGGGTTGATATGCGGGAACAGGCCGTTCATCGAATGGCAGCTGTAGGACGCGGCGGCGTAATAGCTTGGCTTGTATTTTTCTGGCATAAAGCGGCCGAGGCTCAGCGTCATCGGATTGCAAAAAACGAAGGTGCCGATCAGCGGCAGCAGCAGATAGCGTGCCAGCGGATTACCGGCACAGCGCTGTGCCAGTCGTTCTATGCGCTGTTGGCCAACAAACTTTATCAACGCGTTCATGATAACCAACAAGCTGATCAGTAAAGGTAAAATCCCGGTGACCATGCCGACGAACACCTCGCCGCCTTTTTGAAACAGGCCGATAAACCATTCGGCTCCGTGGGTGATTAACGCAATCATTATTTTTCTCCTGTAGTAGTGTGATGGCGCGGAGCGAACAGCGGCTCGATTGCCATGTAGGTTACGTTAATCATTTTTTAAGCATATTTGTTTTAAATAGATCACAGTTTGAAAGATAAATATTTTATTTTAAAAGTTAATAACGAAAGGAAAGAAAATAACCCCCCAGGGAGAGGGAGAGTAAGCAAACGGCAGCCGCGGGTTTGGCACAAAAAAGCCCGGTCGAAGCCGGGCTGAAGGGGGCGGAAATGCCAGATTTAGGCGATGGTGACTTTTTGGTCGAGGTAGGTGTCCTGCACGGCATTGATCAATGCCACGCCGTCTTTCATGGATTTTTTGAATGCCTTACGGCCAAGTATCAGCCCCATACCGCCGGCGCGTTTGTTGATAACTGCCGTGCGCACCGATTCTTGCAGGTCGTTTTCGCCAGCGGCACCGCCGGAGTTGATCAGGCCTGCGCGGCCCATATAGCAGTTTGCCAACTGGTAACGCACCAGATCGATGGGGTGGTCGGTGGTCAGCCGGTCATAGACACCATCGTCGGTATAGCCGAATTTGACTGCGCGGTAGCCGCCGTTGTTTTCCGCCATCTTCTGCTTGACGATATCCGCACCAATGGTGGCGGCAATGTGATTGGCCTGGCCGGTCAGGTCGGCGCTGGAGTGGTAATCGACACCGTCCTTGTTAAACGACGGGTTGCGCAGATAGGCCCACAGCACGGTGACCATCCCCAGCTCATGCGCGCGTTCGAAGGCGATGGAAATTTCTTCGATTTGGCGGCGCGATTGCTCGGAGCCGAAATAAATCGTGGCACCAACCGCCACCGCACCCATGTTGAAGGCCTGCTCTACGCTGGCGTACAGCGTCTGATCGTACTGCGTTGGGTAGCTCAAGGTTTCGTTGTGATTGAGTTTGACCAGGAACGGTATTTTGTGGGCGTAGCGGCGCGAAACCGCTGCCAGCACGCCGTAGGTGGAGGCGACGCAGTTGCAGCCGGCCTCGATTGCCAGCTCGACGATATTCTTCGGATCAAAATAGAGTGGGTTGGCGGCAAACGATGCGCCGGCCGAGTGCTCAATCCCCTGATCGACCGGCAGTATCGACAGGTAGCCGGTACCGGCCAGGCGTCCATGGTTGAACAGCGTTTGCATGGAACGTAATACGCTATTGGGGCGATTGTTATCGATCATCACCCGATCGACAAAATCGGCACCGGGCAGATAGAGATTTTCAGCAGGGATGGTGGTACAGCGGTGTTGCAACAGGTCTTCCGCTTCCTTACCTAACAACTGTGCAATATCAGTCATGATTAACTCCCGTTAAAGCTTCCTCATACGCCGGTAAAGCGAGGTTCTAAGCACCGGCATAGTGAAAAAGCGGTGATTGAAGCTGTTATACCCTGACGCATTGAGGTTGCATCGAGACGGCAAGCCGGACGCTTGGCGCCAGCCGGGTAACGGGAGTGAGCGACACAGTAGCCGCACATCGACGTGAACGCGGCGGGTTGTGGCTCCTCGGAGTGAGGCTCACCCATGTGCTGAGTCACCAGGCAATGACGATGCAGCTCCAACAATGACGGGTATTGAACGATATTAATGAAATCCCGTGGGCAAGGAGAAACAATAGATGCGATTGAGAAGAAATGCCATTTACGCGGTTAAAATTCGCCTGCTGGGGTGTCTATTTGCGATAACATCGTTTTTCTTCAACGGGTTATTCCGCGTCGAACCAGTCGGTATTTTGCAGAGCGATCGGCGTGATCGAGTAGATCATTTCTTGCAGATGATCGTGAATCGCTCGCTCGGCGGCGTCCGGGTCGTGGGCTTTTAGCGCGTCAAAAATACGATAATGTTGCTGGATCAGGTTTTCCGGCGGCGAGACTTCGCTCAGGCTGAGAAAACGCACGCGGTCCATGGTGGCCTTGATGGTTTCGATAGTTTCCCAGGCCAACGGGCAGTTGGCGATTTGCGTCAGCAACTGATGGAATTCGTCGTCCAGCAGCAGAAATTCCCGGATCTGATGGTGTTGTGACGCCAGCGTTTGCCGATGCAGATTGTGTTCCAGCAGCAGTAGCTGCTGTGGCGCAATATTAACCGCCACCCGGCGGATAATTGCGCATTCCACCGCCTGGCGAATAAAACGGCCGTCGGCCACCCGTTTGGCGGAAATTTTCATCACGAAGGTGCCGCGTTGCGGCAATATCTGCACCAGACCGGCTTCGGCCAGTTTAATGAAGGCTTCGCGTACCGGCTGGCGTGACACGCTGAAACGGGTTGAAATTTCCTTTTCCGAAAGCAGCGTCCCGGGAGGAATGGTGCAATCAACGATATCCCTGCGCAGAAAGCGATAGATCTGTTGATTTACCGGCACATTGTTCGTCAGGCTATAGGTGTCAGGCATGGCAATAATCAATAACCAGGACTCGATTGGGGTGCCACCATACTAGCAGATTATTGTATATCTGCGGATGCATTAATCGACAGGCTAAATTTCTTCTGTCCGGCTCGCAGCGTCAGAAACTGCGAGCCGCTTTGCGGGCATCAGTTGGGGTGCCAATCCTGGTATTCTTCTTTGCGTCGTAACGGCGCGGTTTCTGGCATCAGACACAGGCCGATGGCCGAAATCACGCCCAGCACAATCATATAAATCGCCAGACCGTAGTAGTGTCCACCGGTGATTTGCAGAATTTTCACTGCCACCAGGCCAAGAATACCGCTGCCAACCAGAGAGCCTATCTGCCAGATTAATGCAATGCCACTACAGCGGATACGCGTTGGAAACAGCTCGGGGAAAAAGCTGGCCTGTGGGGCATAGCACATGCTGTGGCCAAGGGTTAATGCCAGGATCATGGCAATTTGCGTTATCAGGAAGTTATCCATGCCAATCGCCAGGAAGAACGGCACGATGCCGATCGCCAACAGCAGTGCGCCGGCAATGTAGACCGGTTTTCGTCCGACCCGATCCGACAGACGCCCCATTAGCGGAATTGCCACGATTTCCAGCATCACCGCCACTATCATCGTTTCCAGCAAGATGCTTTCGTTAAGATGGTTGGCTTTGCCATAGGCCAGCACGATAACGGTGAACATGGCGAACGCGCAGGCTTCGATCAGCTTGGCGCACACCCCCTTGACGATCAGGCCAGGATAGAGGCGGACAACTTCGACCACCGGACGTGACTCCACGGCCTTGGTCTGGCGGATTTGGTCAAATATCGGTGACTCATCGATCTTGAGCCGAATAAACAGGCCGACGATAACCAGTAGCAGACTGAGCAGGAACGGAATACGCCAGCCCCAGTCCAGCATCTGTTCCGCCGACAGGCAGGCCGTCAGCAGCGCAAACAAACCGGACGGCAGCAGAAAGCCGGCTGGCGCGCCGATCTGCACCCAACTGGCATAGAAACCGCGGCGTAGCGGTGGTGAATATTCCGCGGTCATCAATACCGCGCCGGCCTGTTCGCCACCGACGCCGAAACCTTGCAAGATACGGATAAAGATCAGTGCAATGGGGGCCCAGATACCTATGGTTTCGTAGGTGGGCAGCAAGCCGATGCAAAACGTTCCCAGGCCAACGATCAGAATGGTGATCACCAGCGCCTTTTTACGACCCACCTTATCGCCGATATGTCCAAAGACGATGCCGCCCAGTGGGCGAGCCAGAAAGCCGACGGCATAGGTGGCGAACGCCGCCAGCGTGCTGATTAACGGATCGGCATTCGGGAAAAACAGCTGGCCGAAAAATAATACTGCGGCGGTGCCGTAGGCAAAAAAGTCATAGTATTCCGCTGCGGTACCGATGGCAGACGCGCTGGCGACTCTTTTTAGCGCGGCGGTATCGCCTTTTGCAACGGCGACGTGGGAAATTTGCGTCATGATCACCTCTTGGATATGTGCGATTTGCCAGGGTTGTCGACACGGATAGCCCGTCTGCCGCTAGCGGTTTGATAAACCACCGACGCTCTCTTTGGCGCCGTGGGTCAACAGGGTCAGATAGGCCTGGGTGACGGCCTCGACAAAGGCCGGTTGCGCGGGTAAATCCCGGCCAAATACCGTGTCCATCTGCAGTAATGCCCGTACGCGCGGCTCGCCTTCCTGGCTGGTGGCGACGCGGGTGGCAATCTCGTCACTGCGCGGATCCTGAATCTCGAAGGGCTGACCCTGCTCGTCGATCCCGCCGACATAGCGCATCCAGCCGGCTACGCCCAGCGCCAGACAGTCAAAGCAACTGCCGTGCGCCAGATGCCAGCGAATGGCATCGAGCATGCGTTGCGGCAGTTTTTGCGTACCATCCATGGCAATTTGCGCGGTGCGATGCTGCAGTGCGCCGTTGCCGTAGCGCAGCAGTAATGAGTCGGCGTACAGGGCCAGATCCACGCCCTGCACCTGCAGCGTGGGGGCCTGTTCAGCCAGCATCAGCCGGCGCGCGGCAACGACGAAATGGGGATCTTGCATACAGTCGCTGATGTGCGCATAACCGGCCAGGTAACCCAGATAGGCCAGGAAGGAGTGACTGCCGTTCAGCATGCGCAGTTTCATTTCTTCATATGGCAGCACGTTATCCACCAGTTCGGCGCCGGCTTGTTCCCAGGCCGGGCGGCCTTGAGGGAAGCGGTCTTCGATCACCCATTGGCGGAACGGCTCGCAGGCGACGCCGACCGGGTCGGCAATGCCGCCAAGCAGGTGCTGGATACGCTGTAGGGTGTCGGGCGTGACTGCCGGCACGATGCGATCGACCATGGTCGACGGAAAAGCCACCTGCCGTTCAACCCAGCTTGCCAGCTCGGCGTCCTGCAACTGCGCCAACTGGATGACGACATTACGCGCCACGCGGCCGTTTTCCGGCATGTTGTCGCAGGACATCACGGTGAACGGCGGCAAGCCGCGACTGCGGCGCAGGCGTAGCGCGGCCAGCAGCAATCCCGGCGCCGACTGTGGCCGTGACGGATGCGTCAGGTCATACACAATCGCCGGGTGATCGGCCAGCAGTTGTCCGCTGGCGGGGTGGTAGCAATAGCCTTTTTCGGTGATGGTCAGTGAGACAATGGCGACCTGGGGGTGAGCCATGGCCTCCAACACCGCCTGCACTCCGTCGAGCCGTAGATGCAGCGCCTGCCTGACGACGCCGATGGTCTGGCTGTGCCAGCCGCTGCTGTCCATTTCTGCCACCGAATACAGCAAATCTTACCGCTTGAGATCGCTAATCAGCTGCTCGCCGCCGACCAGATTGACCGTGCAATATCCCCAATCGCTGCCATATTGGCTGGCCAGCAGATCGGCAAACACTGCCTGATGGGCGCGATAAAAAGCGCCAAAGCCAAGATGTACCATGCGTGCAACCAGCCGGTTGCGATCGTACGATGGCCGCGCAATTGACGTCGTTAAATCGTTAGCATTCATTATTAGCCCGCCGTAGAGTGCCGGCGATCGAGACCGGCACGTTGATGACAAGATGCACCGTGGCGCGGGGCTGGTATTGGCTGCGCCCCGCAGTGGCTCAATAGCTTTGTGTGCTTTTCACCGCGGCGCTCGACGCAGCTTCTGCCGCATCTTCAAGCAGGCTTAAATCACGATCCTTGACCTCCGGCATCAGCAGAGCCGAAATCAGTCCGACCACCGAATAGGCAACGATCATCACCACGATCGGCCACCACGAGTCGACCATATTGCAGAAAATGCCGGCCAGCAGCGGGCCGAAACCTACCGCCACCAAACCGCCGGCCTCCTTGGCAATCGCCATGCGGGTAAAGCGATTACGTGAGCCGAACATTTCCGCCATGGTGATGTTTTCCAGCGCAAACAGCCCCAATACCGCAACGTTGTGGATCACGATGATCGACACCATGATGATGCTGACGTCATTGCCTTTATCGACAATCAACGACAAGGTCGGGTAGGCCAGAATAATGGCGGAAATGCTGACGATGATATAAGGCAGCCGCCGGCCGAATTTGTCGGAAAGCCAACCGAGTAGCGGAATGGTAATAAAACCGAGTATCGAGCTTATCATCAGCGCATCGGTAGGAATGCTCTTCTCAAACAGCAGGGTCTGGACCAGATAACCGGCCAGGAAGGTCTGGATCAGGCCCGAGTTGCCCGCCTGGCCGAAGCGCAGTCCGGTGGCCAGCCAGAAGGATTTGCTGGTGAACATGGCACCAAGCGAATGGGTGTTGTCAACAGGCATGGCATTGGCTACGGCCTCGTCACTGCTGTCGTTGACCTTTTCGAACACCGGACTTTCCTTCAGGTTCATACGCAGCCAGATGGCAAAAATCATTACTACTACGCTGGCCAGGAACGGGATACGCCATCCCCAGGCCAGTAGCTCTTCCTTGCTGAGCCAGAAGAACATGAAGGCCCAAATCGCCGTGGCAGACAGGGTTCCGCAGTTGGTGCCCATGGCGACCAGCGAGGAGATAATGCCGCGTTTACCTTTCGGCGCATATTCGGCCAACATGGTGCCGGCACCGGATATTTCCGCGCCGGCTCCCAGCCCTTGAACAATGCGCAGCAATACCAGCAGCAGCGGCGCAAAGATGCCGATCTGGGCATAGGTCGGCAAAACGCCAATCAGCGTGGTGCAGACTCCCATCATGGTAATGGTGATAAACAGCACTTTTTTGCGGCCAATGGTGTCGCCCATACGACCGAAAATAAACGCGCCGACGATGCGGGCGATGTAGCCGGCGCCATAGGTGCCCATGGCGAGAATCAATGCCATGGCGGCGGATTGTTCCGGGAAAAAGATCTCATGAAAAACCAGTGCGGCACCGAGCGAGTAGAGCTGAAAATCCATAAATTCCAATGCGGTACCCAGCCAGCCGGAAACGGCGGCCTTGACCAGATCGCTGGTATTTCTTTTGGGTTGGGCCGTGTTCTGTCCTATATTCATATTCCTGTTCTCTATTGTTGTTCGTTTTATCGGGCGATATCTTGGCTAGCGTCCGGCACTCCCTGACGTGACGGGCATGCGCGCGAGCGAAAAGGCGACCTGACGATCCGGTGGTGCTGACCAGCCGCGTCGACAACGATCGGACCATCAGGGTTTTACCTAACCAATTGATAAGGCTGTGTTATTTTGCAAATAGATACAGCAAACTTTCGGGCACAGAGCCTGTTGCCTAGAACTGCAGCAAGACTTTGCAGCACTGCTGCTGGTCTTTTTCAAAAACGTTCATGGCATCAACCACCTGCGTGTATGCAAACTGATGGGTAATCAACTTTTCAGGATCGATTTTTCTGTTGCGCATCCAGTCAATAACCTGCGGGAAGCGGGCGCTGTTAAGGCGCGATGAAAATATCGACAGCTCTTTACTGGTAATAGCTTGCTGGGACAGGGTGCAGGGATCGCTGGAAAACCCCATGATGCCGATGCGTGCCGCCGGCGACGCCAACTGGATGGCTTCGGGCAGTATGCCTGGGTGGCAGGCGGCGTCGACAATCAGCGTCGGGCGAATACCCCGTTTTGCCAACGCCTCCGCCAATGACGCCTGGGTATTGTCAAACACCCAGTCCGCACCGTTTTCCTGCGCCATTGCCAGCCGCTCGGCGATGCGATCGACAACCATCACCTGGCGCACGTTATAGACCCCTTTCAGGGTCTGGATCACCGTCAGTCCCATTGGCCCGGCACCGTAGATCAGCGCCACGTCCTGTTCGCAGGGTTGCAGATGAGCGGTGATATTGGCGGCGATGGTGAAGGGTTCGACCATCGCGGCATGGCGATCGCTGATGTCGTCGGGAATAGGGTAGGCATTGCGCGCCGGAGCGCAGGCGTAATCACTGAAGCCGCCGTCGCGATGCACGCCGATGACCTGCAGGCTGGTACAGACGTTGGGCCGGCCTACCGAGCACGGGTAACAATGACCGCAGCTCACCACCGGATCGATCGACACCCGCTCGCCAAGGCGCGTATCGCTGACCTCGCTGCCGACGGCGTCGATCACGCCGAAGAACTCGTGGCCGATCACCCGCGGATAGCGGGCAAACGGGTTGTGGCCGTGATAAATGTGTACGTCAGATCCGCAGATCCCGGCGAATTTCACCTTGACCCGCACTTCGTCGGCGGCGGGGTGAGGCAGGGCGCGTTGCTGGATAACCAGCTCACCCGGTTGTTCAATCACTACGCTGTGCATGTTCAATTCTCCTGTTACCAGTTCCATAAGGTGCCGTCTTCCAGACGCGCCACCGGCAGGTAAGCGGGGTCATACGGATATTTGGCCGCCAGTCTTTCGTCGAACTCGATGCCGATACCCGGTTTTTCGCCCGGGTGCATATAGCCGTTGTCGAAGCGCCAGCTGTGTGGGAACACCTCCAGCATTTGCTCGGAATAACCCATGTATTCCTGTACGCCAAAGTTCGGCACCCACAGATCAAAATGCAGCGCCGCCGCCATGCATACCGGTGACAGATCGGACGGGCCGTGCGATCCGGTGCGTACCTGATACAGCGAGGCAAAGTCGGCAATGCGGCGCATGCCGGTGATGCCGCCGGCGTGTGTCAGAGTGGTGCGGATGTAGTCGATCAGCTGTTCTTCGATCAGCTGTTTGCAGTCCCAGATGCTATTGAATACTTCACCGACGGCAATCGGCGTGACGGTGTGTTGACGGATTAGCCGGAAGCATTCCTGGTTTTCTGCCGGCGTCGGATCTTCCATCCAGAACAGGCGGTATGGCTCGACGCTTTTGCCGAAGCGCGCTGCTTCGATAGGCGTCAATCGGTGGTGCATGTCATGCAGCAGGTGCTGGTCGAAACCGAATTTATTGCGCACCGCTTCAAACAGTTTTGGGGTGAAATCGAGGTATTTTTCCGTCGACCACAGCTGTTCTTCCGGCCAGACGCCCTTGGTGGCCGGTTCATACGCCTGGCCTTTGCCTTTGGCCATGCCGTAGGTGGTCTTCATGCCCGGTACGCCGCACTGGACGCGAATCGCCTTATAGCCCATTTCCTGGTGTCGGGCGTAATCGTCCAGCACTTCGTCAATCGAATGGCCGGTGGTGTGGCAATAGACCATTACACCGCTGCGTGAAGCGCCGCCCAGCAGTTGATACAGAGGCATATTGGCGGCTTTGGCCTTGATATCCCACAGCGCCATATCGACGGCGGAAATTGCCGACATGGTCACCGGCCCGCGGCGCCAGTAAGCGCCTTTGTAGAAAAACTGCCAAATATCCTCGATCTGATGGGCGTCGCGGCCGATCAACTGTGGGCAGAGATGATCCTTCAGGTATGAGGCGACCGACAGCTCCCGGCCGTTCAGCGTGGCGTCACCCAGGCCGGTAATGCCGTCGTCAGTGGTGATTTTCAGCGTGACAAAGTTCCGTCCTGGGCAAGTAACAAATACCTCTGCATTAACAATTTTCATCATTTCCACTTCCTGACTGGCAACGTTGCGATGCGCAAAAAATACGCTATGAACTAACTACCATACAAGTATGATTTATCGATTTTGCCGGCAGGGATCACACTTCGGCCCGTCGGAGCGATAGGCCGTCAGCAGGGAAAGCAGGGGAGAAAGGCAGGCGCCGAGCGGGCGCCCGTCGGGTTTAGCCGAGTAATTGACAGTTAGGTGGCAGGCGGCATTGCAGCGCGTGTGGCAGTACTTCGATACGGAAGTGGGTGCCTTTCAGCGGTTCACCGTCGAGGTTGAAGGTCATGGTATGCGGAGCGTCAATTTCCACCCACGGCAGCGATGCGCCAATGACGTTTTTGTTTTCTTCGCCGTTGAACAGACTGGCGATCAGCGCCGGCAGCAGCTCATCGGCAATCAGCAGGCGTAACTGCAGCAGACCGTCGTTGATCAACGCATCCGGGCATAGCTGCTGCCCGCCGCCCGCCTGTTTGCCGTTACCGATGCCGATCACCATCGCATCGCCGGTCCAGCTGAAATCCGGGCCGCGAATTTCGCAGCGGTCGGCTTTCAAGGTATCCATGCGCAGCAGGCCGTGAATGAAATAGGAAACGCCGCCCAGCGCCGCTTTCAGTTTTTCTGGTGTTTCGGTGGTGATACGTGCGCCGAAGCCGCCGGTAGCCATATTGATAAAGTAACGATCGTCGTTGACCTTGGCCAGATCGATCGGTACGGCGCGGCCCTTGATCGCCAGATTCAGCGCTTGTTCTGGCACTAACGGGATATTGCACGCCATGGCGAAATCATTGGCGGTGCCCAGCGGCAGGATGCCCAGAATCGGACGTTGCTGCTCGGGAAGGGTGACAAGTGCGGCGGCAACTTCGTTAATGGTGCCGTCGCCACCGCCGGCAATAATGTTGCTGACGCCGAGTTTTACCCCTTCTGCGACGTAACGCGCGGCGTCCCCGTATTCCCAGGTGGCGCGTACGTGCAGGATTTCACCCGCTTCTCTCAACGTGTGAACGGCAGCGCGCACCAGTTCATCGCCGGCACCTTTACCGTTGATGATAAGCAGCGTTGGCGCGTGTTGACTCATTTCCGAACTCCAGACCCAATCATGATGGGGTAAACGATAAACCACAAGCCGGCGCTAAACCATCAGAATATTCAGTTAACAGTGCCGGTTAGCGGGATTTAAACGCGGTTTTATTTTACTCAAGGAGAAATAATATATCGATTTAGCCCGATGGGATATTAATACAATAAATAACGTGGATGACTAAAATAATTTGTTTGGTCGGTTATTGACGGAAGGCAACAAAGAAAAAGCCAGTCCAAGGGAGATTGGACTGGCTAAGGAGGTGGTTCCTAGTATTGCTATGCAAGTATTTTCGTTATTGGTTTTAAGCAGCCTGATATTAACCAGGCTGGCAAAAAATTGATGTGATCCAATTCTAATATTTGCCAAAAAACCGCGCCACCGACCGTGGCGTGGCTCATCAGGCGCTCGGATTATTTCCCTGGGGTAAATTACGGATCAGCAACGCATATTCCAGCTCGATATCCGGTGGGATCGGTAAATAAACAATGTGGCCGTTACCCGGAGCCACGTCTATTGCCTGGTCTTTTTTATTGCGCATGTTTTCCAGCGTAAACTGGATGTTGCCACCCGGCGTCATCAATTCAACGTTGTCGCCACAGGAAAATTTGTTTTTTACGTCGACTTCGGCCCAGCCGTCGCGGCGTACGCCGGTGAATTCCCCGACAAACTGCTGGCGTTCGGAAACAGAAGAACCGTACTCATAGTTTTGCTGCGATTCATGGGTATGACGGCGCAGGAAACCCTCGGTATAGCCGCGGTGCACCAAGCCTTCCAGCGTAGTGAGCAGCGACGGATCGAACGGTTTGCCGGCGGCGGCGTCGTCTATCGCCCGGCGATAAACCTGGGCGGTGCGGGCGCAATAGTAAAACGATTTGGTGCGACCTTCGATTTTTAACGAATGCACGCCGAGCTGCGTCAGACGTTCTACGTGCTGGATGGCGCGCAAATCCTTGGAGTTCATGATATAGGTGCCGTGCTCGTCTTCAAACGCGCTCATGTATTCGCCCGGTTTCTGCGCTTCGGACAGCATAAACAGCTGGTTGGTCGGCGTGCCGATGCCCAGCGTCGGCTCGACGGTTTGCAGCGGGATGGGTTCATGTTGGTGAACAATATTGCCCGCGTCGTCTTCCTTGCCGGGTTCCGCCTTGTATTGCCAGCGGCAGGCGTTGGTGCAGGTGCCCTGATTCGGGTCACGCTTGTTAATATAGCCAGACAGCAGACAGCGGCCGGAGTAGGCCATGCACAGCGCGCCATGGACGAAGATTTCCAGCTCCATGTCCGGCACCTGGCTGCGGATTTCCGCGATCTCTTCCAGCGACAGTTCGCGTGACAGAATGACACGCGTCAGCCCCATCTGCTGCCAGAACTTCACCGTCGCCCAGTTGACCGCGTTGGCCTGTACCGACAGGTGGATCGCCATCTGCGGGAAGGCTTCGCGCACCATCATGATCAGGCCAGGGTCCGACATGATCAGCGCGTCCGGGCCCATCTCAATCACCGGTTTCAGATCGCGTAAAAAGGTCTTCAGTTTGGCGTTATGCGGCGCAATATTGACCACGACATAGAATTTTTTGCCCAGCGCATGGGCTTCGTTGATGCCGAGCGCCAGATTTTCATGATTGAATTCATTGTTGCGTACGCGCAGGCTGTAACGCGGCTGGCCGGCATAAACCGCATCGGCACCATAGGCAAAGGCGTAACGCATGTTTTTCAGCGTTCCGGCGGGGGAAAGGAGTTCCGGTGTAAACATGAGGGTTCTCAGTCTGATTTCAGGTCAGTACCGCGCCACCTGATGGCGCAGTGAAAGCGCAGAATTGTAACGGCAGCCCGCGCCAAAATCAGCAATTAACCGGAATTATTCAGGGGAGATTGATCTGCATCATGCGGAAAACGCGCGGCCATGCTGCCGCGCGTAAAAAACCTCAGGCGCTCAGATCGCGCACGTCGGTTGTCGGGCCGTTCTTGATCACCGACTGGATACCGCTTTTGGCGCTGGCATCCGAGCTGTACATCTGGCTGACGCCGATGATCTGATGGTTTTTGGCTTTCAGCACGAAATACGGTTTGTCGCTGCTGCTGACCTTGGTTTCGTATTGCGCTTCGTTGGGGGAATTGGTTTGCACCGAAGCAATACCGTTCTCCGCCGAAGCCTTGCTGGCGTACATTTCGCTGGAAAGAATGATCTCGCCATTACTGGCTTTCAAGGTGAAGTGGTACTGTCCGTTGGACGACTTTTTCAACTCATAGTGGCCGGTTGCCATGGGTCCTTCTCCTGTTGGGTCGATAATTGCAGTAAGTGTAGTCAATCCCTTGAATTTTGGGCGACTGTGCAAACAGACCTAATTAGCGTAGCGTAAAAAAACGCCGAAATATTTGCGGCCGCCGGAAATTTTCACTTTGCAGTGGCGACAACGCACAGGAAGCTAACCACGCGGTGGCTCAGAGAGGATTGACCAGCCGGCACGCTTCCGCCTCCCAACGGTAACCGACGCCATATACCGAACGGATAAACGCCTTTTCGCCGTCGAGCGCTTCCAGCTTGCGGCGCAGGTTCTTGATATGGCTATCGATAGTACGGTCGGTGACCACGCGATAATCGTCATACAGGTTGTTCAGCAGTTGCTCGCGTGAAAATACGTTGCCAGGCTGGCTGGCGAGGGTTTTCAGCAGGCGAAATTCCGCCGGCGTGAGATCCAGCACCTGGCCTTGATAACTGGCCTGAAAACGCGGCTCGTCGATGTGCAGCAGCGCATCTTCCTGCTGGGATTCCGCTGGTCGATAGCAGCGGCGCAGTATGGTTTTTACCCGCGCGACCACTTCACGCGGACTGTAGGGCTTGCAAATATAGTCATCCGCGCCGATTTCCAGCCCCAGCAGCCGATCGATCTCTTCGATTTTTGCCGTGACCATCACGATCGGCAGTTCGGTAAAGCGGCGCAGTTCGCGACAGACCGACAGACCGTCGCTGCCCGGCAGCATCAAATCCAGCAGGATCAACGCCGGTGGCTGCTGATGCACTGCGGCAACGACCTCACTGCCGTTGGTTAGCCAGCGGGTGGCGTAGCCAGCAGCCTGGAGATAGTCCACCAGCAATTGGCCCAGCTTGGGCTCATCTTCAACAATCATGATCTGCAATGGCTGATTTTGCGTTTCCATTAGGGCGCCTTGTTCTTCACGGACGAAATTGGGTCAGGGAATTCTACCGTAATGCGCACGCCGCCCAAAGGCGAGTGCTGCGCACGGATGTGGCCGCCGTGCGCTTCGACGATGTTCTGGCTGATGGAAAGACCAAGACCCGAGCCGCCGCTGGCGCGGTTGCGCGAAGCCTCGGTGCGATAAAAACGCTCAAAGATGCGCGACAGTTGCTCGTCGTTGACGCCGGGGGCGCTGTCCTGCCAATAGATAACCAGCCTGCTGGCGTGCGTTTCGATGCCGATCTCCAGCGTGCCGCCGGCGTCGGTATAGCGCAGGCTGTTTTCCAGCAGGTTGTTGAACAGTTGATTGAGACGGTCCGGATCGCCGAACAGCAATGCGCGCTCCGGCAGATGGGTGACGATCTGCAGGCCCTTGGCATGGAAACGTTCGCGAAATACCGCAACGGCGATTTGCAGCAGATGCACGCAGTCGACCTGGGATTTACGGTAGGCCAGCGCGCCGAGATCCGACAGCGACAGCTGATGCAGATCGTCAACCAGTTTGGTCAGGGTGGACACTTCGGCCTGCAATGAACTGAGCGACGCCGGCGTCGGCTGGCGCACGCCATCTTGCAACGCCTCCAGCTCGCCGCGCAGTACCGCCAGCGGGGTGCGCAGTTCATGCGACACGTCGGCCATAAACGCGCGGCGCATCTGTTCGTTTTTTTCCAGCGAAGTGGCGAGCTGGTTAAAGTCCAGCGCCAGGCGACCCAGTTCGTCCTGGCTGCTGACCGCCACCCGCGCGCTGAAATCGCCTGCTGCCAGCCGGTGGGTGCCGGCGACCAGCCGCTTCACCGGCGCCAGCAGGCCGCGCGACATCAATAGCGTGACCGCCGCCGCCAGCAGGGTGGACAGCGCGACAATCCACCAACTGGTACGCCGCTGCTGACGGTCGAAGTTGATGTCGGCGTTGCGGGTCAGGCGTTCCGGTGGGGTGGCGATCACCCAGCCGACAATTTCATTGTTGTAGCGAATCGGCTGGCGGGTGCCTTCCTGGGGAATGTGGCCAGCGTGGCCGACCAGCCGGTTGTACTGACTGTCAACCACCCAGAACTGGGTGCGCCAGCCTTTGGGCGGCAGGTTGTGGCTGCTGTCGCTGTTCTGTTCGAACGAACGCATGATCTGGTAGACCACCTGATCGTTGTTGCGCAGAAACTGCCAGTTGCCGTGGCGGCTGTATTGATCTTCCAGCGCATCGCTGAGCATGGCGATACGCTGTTCGTTGCTGTGCTTGATGTAATCGATAAAGCCACGCTCGAAGCTGAGACGCACACCCCAATGCATGGTGATCAACACCAGCATGCAGGTGGCGAAGATGGCTAAAAACAGCTTTGCGGTAATGCCTATTCTCATTAAGTCCTCGTTGAGCTGTTACCCGGCCCTTTGGTCAATGTGCGGTTGGTGATGTTGATGACCGGAACGCGGGCAAAGGCCAGCGCCGGCAGTGCAATGATCAGCGCCATGCACAGGTAACTGTAAATGAAGGCATTGTGGATCGCCGGGCTGTCGGCCACCACCTGATGGTGGGCAAAGCTGCCGATTAAAATACCGGCGATGCTAACGCCAATGCTCATGGAAAGCTGCATCACCATCGACAGCAGGCTGTTGCCGCTGCTGGCGAGGCGATCCGGCAGGTCTTTCAGCGTCAGCGTATTCATCGCTGAAAAACGCAGCGAGTTGATCATGCCCTGGAACACCAGTACCACCGGCAGCAGATACAGCCAGCCCAGCATCGCCACCAGCAGGAAAAGCACGGTGATCAGCGCCAGCAACAGGGTGGCATACACCAGCACGTTGCGATAGCCGAAACGGTTGACCACCTGCACCACGATGCGTTTCATGCCCATACTGCCAAGGATCATCGGGATCATCATCAAACCGGCGTGGAACGGCGAAAACCCCATGCCGACCTGCAGGAACAGCGGAGTCATGAACGGTAGCATCCCGCTGCCAATCCGCCCCAGCAGGCTGCCGAACAGGCCTACTTTATAGGTTTCGGTAGCCAACAGCGACAGCGAAAACAGCGCTCGTGAATTGCCGCGGGCATACCACCAGTAGCCCGCCAGCGCGGCGGCACCCAGCGCCACCAGGCCAGCAATGGCGGCCGCCGACAGCCCCATGCCCTTATGACCGTCGAGCGCCAGCGTCAACGCCGCCATACCGATGGCCAGCATGATAAAGCCGCTGATGTCGAAGCGCCGGGTCTGCATGCGGTAGTTGGGCATCAGCATCAGCGTGGCGATGGCGCCGGCAATGCCGACCGGAATGTTGATCAGGAAAATCCAGTGCCAGCTGGCGTACTCCACCAGAAAGCCGCCGAGCGCCGGCCCCATCAGCGGGCCAATCTGCCCGGGCAGGGTAACGAAGGTCATTGCCGCCATATACTGGTCGCGCGGTACGATTTTCATCACCGTCAGGCGGCCGACCGGCACCATCATGGCACCGCCGATGCCCTGTACCACGCGCCAGGCAATCAGCTGGTTCAGCGTTTCCGCTCGGGCGCACAGCAGTGAGCCGAGGGTAAACAACACGATGGCGCTGAAAAATATCCACTTTACGCCGACCTTATCCGCCAGCCAGCCGCTGGCCGGCAGCATCACCGCTACCGTCAGCACGTAGGAAACTATCACCGATTGCATGCGCAGCGGGCTTTCCCCCAGGCTGACGGCCATGGACGGTAACGCGGTATTGACGATGGTGGTGTCGAGGGTTTGCATGAAAAAACCAAATGCGACGATCCACAGTTGCCATTGTACGGATGCGGGTTGCTGTTTCACGAACCTTGCTCTCCTCCTCTGGTCTGACACGCCGCGGATCAATGGCGGGGCGGGGCTGAATCAGACGCCGCCCACCTTATCGGTTATTCAGGCAATGGTTGCAATTTTTTTCCGCGGCGAAAACGCATTTGCAGCCGGTCGAAATACAGGTAAATCACCGGCGTGGTGTATAGCGTCAGCAACTGGCTCATCAACAGCCCGCCGGCAATGGTAATCCCCAGCGGCTGACGCAGCTCGGCGCCGTCGCCGCTGGTCAGCACCAGCGGCAGCGCGCCAAACAGCGCGGCCAGCGTGGTCATCATGATCGGCCGAAAGCGCAGCAGGCTGGCCTGGAAAATCGCCTCGCGTGCGTTGATGCCGCCGTTGCGCTGCGCATCCAGCGCGAAGTCGACCATCATGATGGCGTTTTTCTTCACGATGCCTATTAACAGCATAATACCGATCAACGCAATCAGGCTAAACGAGGCATCGAACAATTCCAGCGCCAACAGGGCACCGACCCCGGCGGAGGGCAGGGTGGACAGAATGGTCAGCGGGTGGATATAGCTCTCGTACAGTATGCCAAGCACGATATACACCGTGGCGATGGCGGCGATGATCAGCAACAGTTGGGATTGCAGCGTTTCCTGGAATACCTGCGCGGTGCCGGCAAATGCGCCACGTACCGTACTCGGCACGCCGAGCGCAGTCATGGTGCGTTCGATGGCCGCGGTGGCGTCCGACAGGCTGCCGCCGTCCGGCAGGTTAAACGAAATGGTCGAAGCCGCCGACAGGCCCTGATGGTTGACCGACAACGGCGCGTTGGCCGGTTGCCAGTGAGCGAAATACGACAGCGGGATCGCCTTGCCGTCGTTATTGATCACGAACATTTTTTCCAGCGCACTGACGTCCTGGGTGTAGGGCGGCGCCACTTCCATCACCACCTTGTACTGATTGAGCGGCTGATAGATGGTCGAAACCTGGCGTTGACCAAAGGCATTGTTCAGCAGGTTATTGGCATCGGACACGGAAATGCCCAGCCGCGCCATGGTTTCGCGGTCATACACCAGATCCATTTCCGACCCCTTGTCCTGCTGATCGGAGTTGACGTCCGCCAGTTGCGGCAAGGCAGCCAGCGCGGTGCGGATCTTCGGCTCCCATTCGCGCAGCGCACCCAGGTCGTCGGCCAGCAGAGTGTATTGATAGCTGGCGTTCGACTGCCGCCCACCGACGCGAATATCCTGCACCGCCATCAGGAACAGGCTGGCTCCCGGCTCTTGCGCCAGCTTGGCACGCAGTCGGGCGATGACCTGCTGCGCGTTTGCGCGGCGTTCGGATAACGGCTTGAGCGAAATGAACATCGAACCGGCATTGGTGCGTGAACCGCCGGTGAAACCGGTCACGTTGTCGACGTCAGGATCTTCACGCACGATTTTCATAAAGTCTTCCAGTTTGCCGCGCATCGCCTGGAACGAAATGCTCTGATCCGCCTGAATAAACCCCATCAGGCGGCCGGTGTCCTGCTCGGGGAAGAAGGTTTTCGGAATGCTGACATACAGCCATACATTAAGGGCGATGGTGGCGAGGAACACCGCCAAAACCCAGCGTGAATGACCCAGCACCCAGTTGAGAGAACGCCCATAGCCCTGCTGCAATCCCACCAGCAATCGGCCGAATCCACGGCTGCGGCGCTGGGCGCGTGCCGGCTGGTGGCGCAGCAAATAGGCGCACATCATCGGCGTCAGCGTCAGCGAAACGATCAGCGACAGGCCGATGGAAACCGACAGCGTGACGGCAAATTCGCGGAACAGGCGGCCGGGCAATCCGCTCATCAACAACAGCGGGATAAATACCGCCACCAGCGACACGCTCATCGAGAGCACGGTAAAACCGACTTCGCGCACCCCTCGCAGCGCGGCGTTCAACGGTTTGATGCCGGCTTCGACGTGGCGTGAAATATTTTCCAGCACCACGATGGCGTCATCCACCACAAAGCCGGTGGCAACGGTGAGCGCCATCAGCGACAGATTGTTCAGACTGAACCCGCACAGATACATGGCGGCGAACGAACCGATCAGTGAAACCGGTACCGCCACCGCCGGGATCAGCGTGGCACGACCGGAACGCAGAAAGATGAACACCACCAGAATCACCAACCCAATGGCGATTGCCAACGACTGTTCGACTTCTGCCAGCGAGGCGCGGATGGTGGGGGAGCGATCCTGTGCGATGTTCAGATGGATCGAGGCGGGGATGGTTTCCTGCAAGGTCGGCAGTTCGGCGCGGATGCGATCGACGGTTTCAATGATGTTGGCATCCGGCGCGCGGCTGACGGTCAGAATGATCGCCGGTTCGGCGTTGGTCATCCCGGCGTTGCGCACGTCCTGCACCGCGTCCTTGACCTCGGCAACGTCGCCGAGCCGCACCGCCGAACCATTGTTGTAATGCACGATCAGCGGCTGGTAGTCGGCGGCGGTTTTCAACTCGTCGTTGGTCTGTAACTGCCAGCGCTGCTGCTGGTTTTCCACCGCCCCCTGCGGCCGGCGAACGTTGGCGTTGCTGATGGCCTGCCGTACGCCGTCGAGTGAGATCCCCTGATTGAACAACGCACCCGGGTTGAGTTCTACCCGGACTGCCGGCAGCGAACTGCCGCCCACCGACACGTCGCCGACGCCTTCGGTCTGGGCGATTTTTTGTGCCAGCTGGGTCGAGGCGAAATCATACAGCTGCCCCTGGTTATAGGTATCCGAGGTCAGCGTCAGGATCATGATCGGTGCGTCTGACGGGTTCACCTTTCGGTAGCTGGGACGATTGGGCATACCGGTTGGCAGCAGGCTTTGCGCGGCGTTGATGGCCGCCTGCACGTCGCGTGCTGCGCCGTTGATATCGCGATCCAGATCGAACTGCAAAATGACCCGCGTGCTGCCCAGCGAACTCATTGAGGTCATTTCGTTGACGCCGGCAATGCGGCCTAGCGCGCGCTCCAGCGGCGTCGCCACCGATGACGCCATGGTTTCCGGCGACGCGCCGGGCAGCGAGGCGCTGATGACGATCACCGGGAAATCCACCTGCGGCAGCGGCGAGACCGGCAATAGCCGGAACCCCATCACCCCGGCGATGGCAATCGCCAGGGTCAGCAGGGTGGTGGCCACTGGCCGATAGATGAACAGGGCGAAGAATTTCACGGCAGCTCCTGCGGATCCGGCTGACGGCGAGTATTACGCGCCAGTTTGTCAAACAGCAGGTAAATTACCGGCGTGGTGAACAGCGTCAGGATCTGGCTCATCACCAGACCGCCCACCATGCACACCCCCAGCGGATGGCGTAGTTCGGCGCCGACGCCGGTGCTGAGCATCAGCGGCAGTGCGCCAAGCAGCGCCGCCAGCGTGGTCATCAATATGGGCCTGAAACGCAGCAGACAGGCCTGATAAATCGCGTCGTATGGCGTCATGCCCTGTTCACGTTCGGCGGCCAGCGCAAAGTCGATCATCATGATGGCGTTTTTCTTGACGATGCCAATCAGCAAAATGATGCCGATAATGGCAATCACATCCAGCTCGCTGCCCGCCGCCATCAATGCCAACAGCGCGCCGACGCCGGCGGTCGGCAAGGTGGACAGAATGGTCACCGGGTGGATAAAGCTTTCGTACAACACGCCGAGCACGATATACATCGCGACAATTGCCGCCAGGATCAGCCACAGGGTGCTGCCAAGCGCCGCCTGGAATGCCAGCGTGGCCCCCTGGAACTGGGTGGTGATGTCAGTGGGCAGATTGAGTTGCTGTTCCGCCTGGGTGATGGCGTCCACCGCTTCGCCCAGCGAATAGCCGTCCGTCACATTGAACGACACCGTTGCCGACGGGAACTGGTCAAGGTGGTTGACCGACAGTGGACCAAAGCGCTGTTCTATTTTGGCCATGGCGCTGAGCGGCACAATGGTGCCGTTGCTGCTGGTCAGGCGGATATCGTTGAGTGCCGTCAGCCCAGGTGTCTGGCTGACGTCGTGCTCCAGCACCACGCGGTACTGGTTGGCCTGGGTATAAATGGTGGATATCAGCCGTTGACCAAAGGCGTTATACAGCGCGTTGTCGATGTCGTTCATGCTGATGCCGAGGCGCGAGGCTGAGTCGCGATCGACATTGACGTAGGCCACCAGCCCCTGATCGAGCCAGTTGCTGGTCACCTCGGCCAACTGTGGCGTCTGTTTCAGCACCGCCAGCAGTTTCGGCACCCACAGACTCAGCTCATCCAGCGACATCGCCTGTAAGGTAAATTGATACTGGGTGCGGCTGACCTGGGTATCAATGGTCAAATCCTGCACCGGCTGCAAATACAGTTTCATACCGGGGAAATGCGCGGTTTGCCGTTGCAGGCGGGCGATCACCGCCGGCATGCGATCGCTGCGTTCATCGAGCGGCTTCAGGTTGATCTGCAGCCGGCCGCTGTTGAGGGTGGCGTTGCTGCCGTCGACACCGACGAATGAGGTCAGGCTAGCCACCGCCGGATCGCGCAGGATTTCCGCGGCCACCTGCTGTTGACGTTCGGCCATATTGCTGAACGACACGCTTTGTGGCGCTTCCAGCGTGCCCTGAATGATGCCGTTGTCCTGTACCGGGAAGAAGCCCTTGGGGATCAGCAGATACAGCAGCACCGTCAGCGCCAGCGTGCCCAGCGCCACGCCGAGCGTCAGCCACGGGTGATTGAGCACCACCTTCAGCCAGACCGCGTAGCGGGCGATCACCCGGTCGAAGAAGCGCTCGGACGCACGCGAGAAACGGTTTTGCCGGCGCAGCGATTCATGGCTGAGCATGCGCGCGCACATCATTGGCGTCAGCGTCAGCGACACCACGGCGGAAATCAGGATCGCTACCGCCAGCGTTACGGCGAACTCGCGGAACAGCCGGCCGACGATATCGCCCATAAACAGTAACGGGATCAGCACCGCCACCAGCGAGAAGGTCAGCGAGATAATGGTAAAGCCGATTTCGCCAGCGCCTTTCAGCGCCGCATCCAGCGGCTTTTCGCCCTTTTCGATGTAGCGCGAGATGTTTTCGATCACCACGATGGCGTCGTCGACCACGAAGCCGGTGGCGATGGTCAGCGCCATCAGCGTCAGGTTGTTGATCGAAAAATCGAGGAAATACATGGCGGCAAAGGTGCCGACCAGTGACAGCGGTACCGCTACGCTTGGAATAATGGTCGCGGGTACGTTGCGCAGAAAGACGTAAATCACCATCACCACCAGCGCAATCGCCAGCAGCAGTTCAAACTGCACGTCGTTGACCGAGGCGCGAATGGTGGTGGTGCGGTCGGTCAGCACCTTGACGTCAACCGACTTCGGCAGACTCTTGACCAGCACCGGCAGCATGTCGCGAATGCCGTCGGCGGTGGCGATCACGTTCACCCCCGGCTGGCGCTGAATATTGAGCACGATCGCCTGTTGTTTGTTGGCCCAGGCCGCCAGACGGGTGTTTTCCGCACCCTGCTCAATGGTAGCGATGTCCTGCAGGCGGATTGCCGCGCCGTTCTGATAGGCGATGATCAGCTGACGATAGTCTTCGGCCGACTTCATCTGATCGTTGGCGGACAGCGTGACCGAACGGGTAGGGCCATCGAGGCTGCCTTTGGCGGAATTGACGTTGGCGTTGCTGATGGCGCTGCGCACCGTTTCGCTGTCCAGGCCGTAGGCGGCAACCGCCGCGGCGTTCAGCTTGACCCGTACCGCCGGACGTTGGCCACCGGACAGCGTGACCAGACCGACGCCGTTCACCTGTGAGATTTTCTGCGCGACGCGGGTTTCCACCATGTCTTCCACCTGGGTCATTGGCATGGCGCTGGAGGTGACCGCCAGCGTCATGATCGGCGGATCGGCAGGGTTGACCTTACTGTAGATCGGCGGGTAGGGCAGGTCGCTCGGCAGCAGATTGGTGGCGGAGTTTATCGCCGCCTGCACTTCCTGCTCGGCAACGTCGAGCGGCAGTTCCAGTTGAAACTGCAGCGTAACCACCGACGCGCCGCCGGAGCTTTGCGATGACATTTGCTTCAGGCCGGACATCTGGCCGAACTGGCGTTCCAGCGGAGCGGTGATGGCCGAGGTCACCACGTCCGGGCTGGCGCCGGGGTACAGCGTAACCACCTGAATGGTTGGGTAGTCCACTTCCGGCAGCGCGGAAACCGGCAATGCGCGATAGCCGATAATACCGGCCAGCAGAATGGCCAGCATCAGCAGCGTGGTGGCTACCGGGCGCAGAATAAACAGGCGGGATGGTCCGCCACCGGCGTTCGGCGGTGTGGCGTGCATCAGGATTTCCCTTGAACGTGCGGTTGCTGGCGCGGTTTGGTGGCCGCCGGGGTTTCCTGCGGCGTCAGCACTTCAACCTGTGCGCCTTCGGTCAGGCGATCGATACCGTCGGTTACCACCCGGTCGCCGGCGCTCAGCCCGGCGCTGATCACCACCTGCTGGCTGTCCTGTACCCCGGCGGTCACCAGGTGCTTGCTGACGCGGTTATCGTCGCTCAGCGTCCAGACAAAGTTGCCTTCGTTGCCCATTTGCAATGCGGCGGTCGGGATCACTACCGCGTTGTGCAGGGTGTCGACCTTCAGCCGTGCGTTGACGAACTGATTGGGAAACAGCGCGTCATCCTGATTGTCAAAACGCGCTTTGAGTTTGATGGTGCCGGTGGCGGTATCAATCTGGTTATCCAGACTCAGCAGTGCGCCGGTGGCGAGCCGTTGCTGATTGGTGCGATCCCAGGCTTCAACCGCGACCGGGCCGGCTTTTTGCGCCTTGACCAGATCGGCGATATTGCCCTCCGGCAGGGTAAATACCACGTCGATCGGCTGCGTCTGGGTGATCACCACCAGCCCGGTGGTGCTGCCGCTGCTGATATAGTTGCCGACGTCCACCAGCTTCAGACCGACGCGCCCGTCAATCGGCGCGGTGATGCGGCTGTAGGTGATTTGCAGTTTGGCGCTATCGACCGCGCCCTGATCGGCCTTGATGGCCCCTTCGGTCTGGCGCACCAGCGCTTGCTGCGCGTCGAGTTCCTGACGCGAAATCAGGTTGGTTTTCACCAGTTGCTGATAACGTGCCAAATCCTGCCGGGCATTAGCCAGCGTTGCCTGATCCTTCGCCAATTGTCCCTGCGCCTGGGTGAGCTGGACGTTGAACGGCCGCGGATCGATTTCCGCCAGCAGATCCCCGGCTTTGACCTGTTGTCCCTCGGTAAAATGCAGCGCCATCAGTTGACCGTCGACGCGGCTGGTGACGGTAACGGTATTGGCGGCGGTAGCGGTGCCCAACCCGGACAGATAGCGCGGCACCGTCTGTTGGCTGGCGGTGGCTGCCTGCACCGGCGACATCGGCATACCGCGCCTACCGGCGGCAGGCGTTGCGCGAGCATCCTTGCCGGCGGCGGCCTGGCGGGCGCTTGGCATCGCTTCGGGCTGCGTCGCAGAGAAATGGCGCCACAGCATAACGGCAGCAACAATCACCAGAATCAGCGCCAGCAGGCGCAGTATCCAGGAACGACGTGTGGGGTTTGCATTCATGACGGTGAAAATTCTCTCCAAAGGCAGGCGTACTGACGGGCATTGATTGCCGAAAAGCGGTCTTTCTATAGGATACTAGTTTAGCGGTCGGAGACTTGATAAAAATGAAGGAAAAATGGAGGAATCGTCAGTTTTCCATGAAGAGTTCGGGGATTTATCGTTTTCCAGACTAATCTTGTCTGTTAGCGCGGCTTTTATCGCGTGCCAGGTGCGACGCATCTGGCTGGTTGAGCCTATCTGTTCTGCCTGGAGGAGTCAGTAATGCGTAAACGGCAATTGGGAACCACCGATATTCAGGTTCCACCGCTGACCTTTGGCGGCAATGTGTTTGGCTGGACGGCGGATCGCGCCATGTCCTTTCGTCTACTTGATGCGTTACTGGATCATCAGCTTAATTTTATTGATACCGCCGACGTTTATTCCTTTTGGGCGCCGGGCAATCAAGGGGGCGAGTCGGAAACCGTCATCGGCGAATGGCTGAAGAAAAGCGGCAAACGCGACCAGGTGATTATCGCCACCAAAGTGGGCAAACCGATGGGGGAAGGCCGACAGGGGCTGGCGCCACGCTATATCCAACGGGCGGTAGAAGATTCGCTGCGCCGCCTGCAAACCGAGTATATCGATCTGTATCAGTCCCATGACGACGATCGCGATACGCCGCTGGCGGAAACGCTGTCGGCGTTTGATGCCCTGATCAAGGCCGGTAAGGTGCGGGCTATCGGCGCCTCCAATTATCAGGCCGAACGGCTGGAGGAAGCGCTGAACGTCAGTGAACGGCTCGGACTGGCGCGCTATGAAACGCTACAGCCGGAATATAATCTCTACGCCCGCCAGGGTTATGAACAGGCGCTTGAGGGCGTGGCGGTCAAACGGCAACTGGGCGTGATCAACTTCTTCTCGCTGGCCAGCGGTTTCCTGAGCGGCAAATACCGTAGCACAGCCGACGTCGGCAAAAGCCAGCGTGGCGATACGGTGGCTGCACGTTACTTGAATCCACGCGGGTTTCGCATTCTTGCCGTGCTGGATCAGACGGCGGAAAAGCACCGCAGTACGCCGGCGCAGATTGCCCTGGCCTGGCTGATGGCGCGGCCGAGCATTACTGCTCCGATTGTCAGCGCCACCTCGTTGCAACAGCTTGATGAGCTGGTGGGCGCGACCCGCGTGCAACTCGACGCGCAGGATATGCAGCGGTTGCAGCAGGCCAGTGCCGCATAGCCGCGCCGTGCTCTCCTTTGGCAGGATTTTGCTCTATCCTGAATGGGTCTAGATGATTCATTCAGGGAGCAGCAATGTGCAACGAGACTGTTAATGATTTAGCCACGCTTGAGCAAATTTACGGCCAACCGGCCGCCCCTTCGGTGTTCAAGGAAGTCAGTTACCTTCACCCGGCTTATCGCCCTTTTATCGAGGCCGCGACATTTGCCGCGCTGGCGAGCGTTGGCCCGGACGGGATGGATGTGTCGCCGCGTGGCGATCCGGCCGGTTTCCTGCATATCGAGGATAAAAAAACGCTGTTGCTGCCTGACCGACGCGGCAACAACCGCATCGACAGCATGCGCAATATTCTGCATGACAATCGCGTTGCCCTGCTGCTGTTGATTCCCGGGGTGAATGAAACGCTGCGTATCAACGGCCGGGCGGAGATTGTGATCGCCCCGACGCTATTGCAACGCTTTGCCCATCGCAACATGTTGCCGCGCTCGGTACTGCGTATCACGGTGGAGGCGGTATTCTTTCAGTGTGGCCGGGCGATTCTGCGTTCCGGCCTGTGGGATGCGTCGACACAGATCCCGCGCCAGTCGCTGCCCAGTACGGGTACTCTGCTGGCCGAAATCAGCAAAAGCAGTTTTGACGGCGAGCAGTATGACGCCGAGTTGCCGCAGCGGCTGCGCGATACGCTGTATTAATCACCTGGCGTCAGGCGGGCGTGCCAGCGTGCCCGGCAAGCCGAAAAAGATAATCAGCATGTTTGCTCCTGCCATTGTTGCCGCGTCAGACGATACACCACATGATCGCGTAACGGGTGGCCTGCCGGCAGGCGCGGATGGGCAAAGCGCTCACCGTGGTAATGCATGCCGATGCGCGCCATCAGCCGCCGTGAGGGCTGGTTGATGACGGCGGTAAATGCCACCACTTCCGGCAATGACAAGCGCTGGAACGCATAGGCCAGCACGGCACGGGCAGCTTCGCTGGCATAGCCCTGATGCCAATAATTCGCCGCCAGGCGCCAGCCGATTTCCACGCCAGGTGCGATGGGCAGATCGTCGCCTATCGGATTGAGGCCGACAACGCCGATAAACGGCGTAACCGCTTTGAGCTCCACGGCCCATAACCCCCAACCGACCCGTTGCATAACATGGCGCAGGGTGGCCGCCTGACGGTGGCTGGCAGCGGCGCTGAGTGTCGAGGGGAAATAGTGCATGACGCGTGGATCGGCATTAAGCGCGGCGAAGGCGCTCAGATCGCTGTCCTGCCAGGCGCGCAGGTGCAGGCGCGCGGTATCAAGGGTGTCGATGGACATGGCGCTTCCTCGGAAAAGGCGCGGCGTGGTGGCCGCGCCCGGTAGAGTGTAGCGAATGACGAGCTAGCGAAACAGCGTTTGTGCCCAGCGCGCCAGTCCGGCGGTGACCGAGCCGAAGTCGTTACCGCCGACGATCGGAATGCCTGGCAACTGTTGCTGTAGTGCGGTGCGCAGCAGCGGCGAACGTGCACTACCGCCGGTGAGATAAATCACCTGTGGCGTGCTTTGGCTGGTGGCCAATGCCGCAGTCACCTGTTCCTGGATCCGTTGCAGTGGCTGCGAAATTGCCTCGGCCAACTGACCTTGACCGATGGTTTCGGCCAGATCGGGCTGCACAAATGCCAGCGGCACCTGGGTACTCTCCTGAGCGGACAGGGCAATTTTGCTTTCTTCTGCCGCCCGCACCAATCGGTAGCTCAGGCGCTGCTGATAGACCTTCAGCAGGCGTTGAACCTTCTCCGGCTCGGCGGCGTCGCGGATCAGATCGCGCAACAGACGGGCATTGGCGCTGCCATAAAAATCGTTCTGCGCCGGCACGTCGTTGGTAGCAACCGCGTTCCAGTAAGGCAACGCCGGCAGCGCGATGCCTTTCTCGGTTTCGCCGCCCATGCCGAACAGCGGCATCAACTGTTTGAACGCCAGCATGATATCCAGATCGTTACCGCCAACGCGGCAGCCGCTGTGACCCAGCAGGCTTTGCTGACGGTCGGCGCGATCGCGCCATTGCGGCCCCATCAGCAACACCGAACAGTCGGTGGTACCGCCGCCGATGTCCACCACCAGAACGGTTTTTTCTTCGCTCAGCGTGGCTTCAAAATCCAGCCCGGCGGCTACCGGCTCGAACTGGAATTCGATGTCTTTAAAGCCGGCGCGCTGGGCGGCGCGTTGCAGAATACCCTGTGCCTGATGGTTGGCCTCGTCGCCGCCGGTGCCCTGGAAGTTAATCGGGCGGCCAATCACCGCCTGATCGATCTGCTGCTGCAACGCTCCTTCGGCCTGGCGCTTGATGTGGAACATCATGGCGCACACCAGATCTTCAAACAGCGCGATCTGCTGTGCTTTCAGGCCGTTGGCTCCAAGGAAGGATTTTGGCGAGCGAACGAAGTACACCTCTTGCGGATCTTCGACGTAATGCGCCAGCGCTTGCAGGCCGAACAGCACGCTGTCGGCATTCACCGGAATGTCTTCCTCGCGGTTAAAGCTGATGGCGCGCCGCAGCAACTGCTGGTTTTCGTCGCTGCCGGTCGACACCTGCCAATGGCGGTGCAGACACTCGCTGACCGCTTCGCGCGTTGGCGCGCACAGCATTGACGGCAGATACGGTTCGTTGTTTTCCAGCGCCAGCAACTGAGGGCCATTGTCGCCCATGACCGCCACGGAACAGTTTGCTGTTCCATAATCAAAACCAATAAACATTGTCTTTCCCCATGCCAATGAAGGGGGGCGACTTTACCCGAGAGCGGGCGTCTGGGCAACGTGCAGCGCGTCAAGCGGCTAAAAATTTAGCGCAGTGGCAGTTGGCATGCTTAACTGTTTGCCACAGGTTAATGTCCGAATTCCGCACGCCAGGACGCAGCGCGAGCAGCATAATGATGAAAAAACCGACATTGAGCGTAATCATGAGTAATCAACAGGCATTCTATGCCGCGCTGCAGGCGCGCGATCGCAAGTTCGACGGCCGATTTTTTGTCGGCGTTTCCTCAACCGGTATTTATTGCCGCCCGGTGTGCAGCGCCCGCACGCCAAAAATTGAAAATTGCAGCTTTTACCCCAGCGCGGCGGCGGCCGAACTGGCAGGGTTTCGCCCTTGTCTGAAGTGTCGGCCTGAACTGGCTCCGGGGCTGGCGTTAATCGATCTGGGCAACCGCTACGCGCAGGTGGCGGTGCAACTGATTGAGCAGGGCTATCTTTCCGAACACGGTTGTGACGCGTTGGCGGCGCGGCTGGGCATTTCCGATCGACATCTGCGGCGGATATTTGCCGAACGCTTCGGTGCGTCACCGATTGATTATGCGCAGTCGCATCGGCTGTTGCAGGCCAAACGGCTGTTGGCGGACACCCGTATGCCGCTGAGCGAAGTGGCGTTCGCCGCCGGTTTCGGCAGCCTGCGGCGCTTTAACGAGCTATTCAAACAGCGTTATCGCCTGGTGCCGTCGGCCCTGCGCGAAAGCAGCGCAAGACAGTCGCGCGCCGCTGCCAGCGGGCTGGTGTTTCACCTGGGCTATCGCCCGCCGTACGACTGGGCGCGTATGCTGGAGTTTTTGCAGGCGCGTGCGGTTATCGGCGTGGAAAGCCTGCGGGACGGTCTGTATTGCCGTTCCATTGCGTTGCAGCAGGGTGGGGAGGAATACCGCGGCTGGGTCAGCGTACTGCCGGAGCCGGTGCGCAACCGGGTGCGGGTGGAGATTGCACCGTCGCTTAGCCGAGTTACCACCGAGGTGCTGCGGCGCGTACGTCAGCTGTTCGATCTGGATGCCGCACCTGACCTGATCGCCGATGCGCTGGGCGAGCTGGCGGCCGACGCGCCCGGTTTGCGGCTGCCCGGGTGCGTCAACAGTTTCGAACAGGCAACGCGCGCGGTGCTGGGCCAACTGGTCAGCGTCAAGATGGCTGCCAGCTTTGCCAGGCGAATGGCCGAGCGTTGGGGGACGCCGCTTGAACAGCCGTACGCCGGCATCACTCACCTGTTCCCGACGGCACAGCAGGTAGCGCAACTGCAACCGCAGGATCTGCGGCCACTCGGTGTACAGCTCAAACGCGCCGCGGCGTTGATTGCCATTGCCCGGGAGGTAGTGGAACAACGGTTGACGCTGGATAACGTGCTGGATATCGATGCAGGCATCAAGGCGTTGACCGCGCTGCCGGGGATTGGCAGCTGGACGGCGAATTACATCGCGATGCGCGCCTGGTCATGGCCGGACGTGTTTTTGGCTGGCGATTACCTGATCAAACAGCGTTTCCCCGGTATGACGCCGCGACAGATGGAACACTACGCCGAGCGTTGGCGGCCGTGGCGTTCTTATGCCACGCTGCACCTCTGGCACCATCAGCGCTGGCAGCCTCAGCCGGCAAGCGACCAGTAACGCGCCGGCCGCGCTGGCCTACAGCAGAAAAAGCGTGGCAAGGCCAAGAAAGATAAAGAACCCACCGGTATCGGTCAGCGCGGTGATCAGCACGCTGGAGCCGACTGCCGGATCGCGGCCGAGCTTGAGCATGGTCATTGGAATGACGACGCCCATCAGTGCCGCTACCAGTAGATTAAGTATCATCGCCAGCGTCATCACGCCGCCCATCGCCCAGTCGCCGTACAGCAGATAGGTCACCACTCCCATGATGCCGCCCCACACCACGCCGTTGATTATCGCCACGCCCAGTTCCCTGAGCATCAGTCGCGATATGTTGCCGACTTCAATCTGGTGCAGCGCCAGGGCGCGCACGATCATGGTAATGGTCTGGTTGCCGGTGTTGCCACCGATGCCGGCGACGATCGGCATTAACGCCGCCAGCGCCACCAGTTGGGAAATGGTGTGCTCGAACAGGCCAATGACGCGCGAGGCGATAAAGGCGGTGCACAGGTTGATAGCCAACCAGGCCCAGCGGGTTTTTACCGCTTTGCCAACCGGAGCGAACACGTCTTCTTCCGGACTCAAGCCGCCCATACGACGCAGGTTGCTTTCGCTTTCCTCATTGACCACGTCGACGATTTCTTCGATGGTCAAACGTCCCATCAACTTGCCTTTGGCGTCGATCACCGGCGCACTGATCAGGTCGTAGCGTTCAAATGCGCCAGCCGCCGCTTCGGCTTTGTCCTCTGGCTGAAAGGTGGTGGGATCGCTGTCCATCACCTCGGATACCGGCGTTTCCGGATCGTTGAGCAGCACGGCGGTCAGCGGCAGCTCACCCAGCAAGGTGTTTTTGCGATCGGTAACGAAGATTTTATCGGTCGCGTCGGGAATGGTTTTGCGCAGACGAAGAAAGCGGTGCACCGCGCCCAGCGTGACGTCGGCGCGCACCGTGATCAGCTCGAAGTCCATCATCCAGCCGACGGTTTCTTTGCCGTAGTGCATCATTTCGCGCACTTGCGCCCGTTCATCCGGTTCCAGCGAGGTCAGCAGCCGTCCCATCAGGTTACGCGGCAGGAACTGCGCCAGATAGGCCTGTTCATCGACGTCCAGCGTCTTGATCGCCTTGAGCAGGTCTTTGTCGCTCATTTCTTCGATCAGGCTGTCCCACACCGGTTCGGCCACTTCCACCAGCGTTTGGCCGCGCTTGGTGTTGCCCACCAGCCGCCACAGCGCCAGTCGTTCATCCTGCGGCAGCGCTTCCAGCAGGTCCGCCAGATCGGCGGCGTGCATGTCTTCGACAATCTGGGTGATTTCTGCGGTCTGGTTGAGCCGTTCGCTTTTGTCGAGCGGTTGTCCGTCGCCGGGACGGCCAAGAATGCCATCGATCAACTCTTTGTTATTCAACAGCAAAGACAGAATGCGCTGACGGTGTTCAGCGACTTTTTTGACGTTATGTGTAGCGGCTGACATGGTATTCCTTAACGCGTTACTCGCACAATTCCCGTATGACGACCTTAACAAGATAGAACATGCTGACGCTGAGCGTCAGTTTTAAGAGGCACAACAGAAGGCGGGGTTACAGCTGTTGATGGTACTGTTGCGAGGCGGCTTGCTTCTCCTGGTGATGCGGCACGGCAACCACGGCGGCGTACAGTAATCGGCCGATCAGTATGATAAAACTGACAAATAACACGATCTTGGTCATTTGTCCGGTGGTTCTTTTTCTCATAGATCACCTGAGGTTATCGGTTCCTTATCAAGGCGTTGGCAGCCGCGTGTTGCGCACGATGACTGCAAGTTTAGGCCGGGTGAGTAAAACTTGTCTATTTGTTTCCTGAATGGTTTAACCGTCGTTTAGCGTTATTTTATGCGACACATGGCCACGGCCGGTTTTCATTGCCGCTATCATGCACAGGGTGAGGTGCCAAGCGCGGTCGGCGGTGAGCAGGGATAGATGAGGGAGTGGTAGCCGATGCCGACAGACGAAACGGGGGCGAGCGCTATGCACCACGCAATGTTACCCGGCTTGCCCTCGGGGTATGTGAAGGCAAGCCGGTAAAGCGTTATGCCGAACGTTGTTCGTCGTTCTGCGCGTCTTCTTCTTCTATCATCAGCTTCCAGCCAACCACGTCGTTCCAGTAGGCCTGTTCGCGTTCAAAATCCAGTTGTACCAGATTGTTCTGCGCCAGATAGCCGGTCGGGAAGCGCAGCGTCCAGTGATTGTCGTCGGTGATCAAACGCAGCGTTTCCGGCGTGGTGGTGGACTGCCGCTGGTTGTTGAGCAGCGTGCTCAAGCGCAGCAGCTGAATCAATGGCAGATAATGTTTCTTTTTGAACAGATTCAGGCGTGGCAGGTCATCCAGCTTGATCGCCTTGCGGTGGAAGCGCACCAGCGCCGCCAGCAATAATTGCTGTTCCTGATTAAAACCCGGCAGGTTGGAGTTTTGTAAAATATACGCCGAGTGGCGATGCATGCCGCTGTGGTTAATGCTCAGCCCGACTTCGTGCAGCATTGCCGCCCACTTCAGCAGGGCTTCCAGCTGCGGATGCACCAGCTTGCTGTTTTGCGCCATCCACTGTGCGTACAGCAGCTCGGTGGTTTCCAGCACCCGTTTGGCCTGTTCACGATCGATATTATAGTGATCGGCCAGGCTCTTGGCGGTGCGGCTGCGGATGTCCTGATGGCGGAAACGGCCTTCCATCTCATACAGCACGCCTTCACGCAGCGCGCCGTCAGACAGGCGCAGATCGCGGATCGCCAGCGCGTCGAACACCCCGCACAGAATAGCCAGACCCGGTACAAACACCGATTGACGATCCTCCGACAGCCCCGGCAGGCTGAGTGCGCTGAAATTTTTGAACTGCAGCACCTGCTCGACCATCATTTCCAGCCGTTCAGGGGTGATCAGGCCGTCTTTCTCGCCCATTTCTACCAGCACTTCATGCGCGGCCTTGATGGTGCCCGATGCGCCCAGTGCGTACTGCCAGCCCTGAATGCGATACTGCCAGGCCAGGGTTTCCAGCTTTTGCGCGGCGGCCAGGCGCGCACGCTTGAAGTTGGTTTTGCTGATTTCACCACCCGGGAAAAACATCTGGGCGAAGCTGACGCAGCCCATGCGGCGGCTTTCCGCCAGCAGCGGTTCGAAATCTTCGCCGATCACCAGTTCGGTTGAACCGCCGCCGATGTCGACCACCAGCTTGCGTCCTTTTTCCGGTTGGGTATGCTCGACGCCCATAAAGATCAGGCGCGCTTCCTCCTGCCCGGAGATGATTTCAATCGGGTAGGGGATGACCTTCGCCGCGCGTTTGAGAAACGCTTCGGCGTTGACCGCCTGACGCAGGGTATGGGTACCGACGATGGTGACGTTATCCGCCGGAAAGCCTTGCAGCCGCTCGGCAAATAATGCCAGGCAAGCCAGACCACGTTCTATAGCCTCTTCACTGAGTACATTGTTGGCATCCAATCCATCGGCGAGGTGAACCCGTTGTTTCAAACGGCCTAACACCTGCAAGGCGCCGTTGACAACGCGGGCGATCACCATGTGGAAACTGTTCGAGCCAAGATCGATGGCAGCAATTTCCTGCGGTTTATGAGTTGTGGTGCTGTTTAGCGGCATAGTTACTGGCCTAGTGTCCTGGTTGTTCCAGAGCGTTTAAATACTCGTAAATGGCAATCTGTGCGCGCACCTTGCGGCGGTTGCCGCGCGGCACATACTGATTGCTCAGTTCTTTATCAATATAACGGGCTTTGACCGTGTCGCTGAACAGGATCTCCAAAATATCCAGCACCCGCTGTTTGAGCGCCGGATCCAGCAGAGAAACCGCCACTTCGATACGGTAATCGATGTTGCGGGTCATCCAGTCGGCAGACGACAGATAGACTTTTTTGTCACCCTTGTTTTCGAAAACGTAGACGCGATCGTGTTCCAGATAGCGGTCGACGATACTGATCACCTGAATATTGTCACTGATTCCCGGCAGGTTGGGAATCAGAGAACACATTCCACGCACCAGCAGGCGGATTTTCACGCCGGCGCCAGAGGCGGTATATAACCGATCCACCAGCCCTTTATCCACCAGATTATTTATTTTCAGCATAATGCCGGCCGGCTCACCGGCCTGGGCGTTGGCGATTTCGTTGTCGATCAGTTGGTACAGCATGCGGCGCGAGTTTTGCGGCGACACCATCAGATTGTCGAAGCTGACCGGACGGTACGGATTTTCAATAAAGTTGAATACTCGCCGCACTTCGTTGGTGATGCGCGCATCTGCGGTCAACAACGAATAGTCGGTATAAATGCGCGCGGTTTTCTCGTTGAAGTTACCGGTGCCGATGTGCGCATAGCGCACGATGGCATCGCCCTCGCGGCGGGAAATCAGGAACAGCTTGGCGTGGATCTTCAGGCCTGGCGCCGAGAAAATAACGTGAACTCCGGCTTCGGTCAGGCGTTTTGCCCAATGAATATTGGCTTCTTCGTCGAAGCGTGCCTGCAATTCCACCACCACCGTGACTTTCTTGCCGTTGTGCGCGGCATGGATCATCGATTCGATGATGCGCGAGTCTTTCGCCACACGGTAAATATTGATTTTTATCGCCAGTACGCTGGGGTCGAACGAAGCCTGACGCAGCAGTTCCAGCACGTGCTCGAACGTGTGGTAAGGGTAGTACAGCAATACGTCCTTTTCCCGAATGGCATCAAAGCCGTTGCGGAAGTTGTCAAACCAGATATGGCGCAGCCGCGGCAGTGGTCGATTGACCAGATTGGCTTTGCCGACGTTAGGAAAGCTGATGAAATCCTTGAAGTTATGGTAACGTCCGCCGGCGATCACCGAGTCGTAGTTGGAAATGCCGAGCTTGCCGCGCAGCAGTTCGACCATTTCGTTTGGCATATCGCGTTGATAGACAAAACGCACCGGTTCGGCGGTCAGACGCTGCTTCAGGCTGGAGGACATCAGTTCCAGCAGGCTGGATTCCATTTCGGTTACCAGATCGTATTCGGCGTCGCGCGTCATCTTCATCGAATAGGCGTTCAACGCGTCGTAATCGAAAAAGCCCTTGAAGATATCATCCAGGCAGTAGCGCAGAATGTTATCCAGCAGGATCATTGGCTTGCGGCGGCGCGGCGCTTCCGGCGGCAGGTTGACAAAGCGCGGAACCTTATCGGACGGGATTTCCAGCAGCGCGTAGTCGATGCGCGTCCCGCGGATGATTTCGACCGCCAGATAGGTGTAGTCATCCTTCAGAAACTGCACCAGATTGGTGTCATGGTTAATCAGAATCGGCGTAATGTGTTGGCGCAGGTGCTGTTTGAAATACTGCCGCAGCCAGATTTGCTGATTTTCCGAAACCTGTCGCTCGTTAATCAGGAAGATCTGATTACGTGCCATCTCCAACAGCAGATCGTTGTACAGGCTGTCGAACTCCTGATCGGTTTTCAGCACCTTTGCCTGGATTTTTTTCAGCAGATGGCGTGATGCGCCGGCGGAGCCCTGTTCTTCGCTGATCAGGATACGCCGCTTCAAGTCGGCAAAGCGGACTTTATAAAACTCGTCAAGGTTATTGGAGTAAATGCCAAGAAACCGCATGCGCTCAATCAGGGGATTGCTCTTATCTGCGGCTTCCTGCAATACGCGCTCATTAAAGGATAACCAGCTTAGTTCTTTTTCGATGTAGAGCTTTTCCTGACCCATTATTACTCCGCTTTAACATGGGGAAAATTGAATGGCATCCTCTAGGGTTCTGGGCATGAGTTGTGCCGGATGCCGCTCTAATGTCCTACAACATTATTGCGAGAGATTGACAATAAAGTCCATTAGATTACCGACTTGCCTTACGGTAACTTTGTCATGCAAACGTCACCAATCTGACATAAGATGCCCGGTTATCTTACGGCGCAAGCCCAGCCAGCAAAACGACAGCGAGACACATGGTACAGACTACGGCAAATCAACATCCTCGGGATCGTCTGCGGGCGCGTGTCGATCGCGGCGTACAGGCAGCGGTTACCGTCAGCGGGTTGCTGGTGCTGATGACGTTGATGCTGATCTTCGTTTATCTGCTGTATGCAGTATTGCCGCTGTTCAAGCCGGCGTCGATCGAGGCGGCACCGCCGATGGCGATCGAGCGTTCCGCTCCGACGCTGGCACTGGGCATGGATGTGCAGCAGCGCGTCGGTTATCGCATCGATACGCAGGGCGCAGGGCAATTCTATGCGTTGACCTCGGCAGACAACCGTCCTGCCGGCACGTCGATTGCGCAGCAACGGTTGCTGAAGGCGCCCGCGCTGTTGGCGCAGGCGGTTGGTGCCCGGGATACTTTTGCGCTGGCGGGGGCCGATGGCCGTTTTATCATTACGCAGGCCGAATTTGCCGCGACGCAGCAAGGGCTGCCGCGCTGGGCGTTGCCGCTGGGGGCGCGGCCGCAGGTGCTGGATCGTCGCGGTCGCGCGCTGACGCTGTTGGCATTGACCCCGGTGCGTCCTGCCGGCCAGTTTCTGCTGGCGGCGGTCACTGACGATCGTCGGCTGCTATTGGGCCGCTTTGGCCCCGAACAGGCCGCCAGGGTGAGTGAATTGCCGCTTGATGCCGCAGCGCAGCAACTGATCATCACCCCAGACGGCCGCCAGCTGTATCTGTTGAGCGGCGATCGGCTGGCGCGCTACCAGATCGAGGGCGATCGGCTGCAACTGAGCGAAACCCGCAGGCTTGGTGGGCAAGGGCCTTACCGCATCAGCGCCTTGCCTGGCGGCAGCGCGCTGATCGTTCACGCCGCCGATGGCCAACTGCGTGAATGGTTCGACGTGGAAAAAAACCAACGCTGGCAACTGACGCCGGTACAGCGCTTCCAGCCACACGCGGTGCCGCACAGTCTGCTGCTCAGTGAGCCCTATCGCCGGGTGTTTGCCACCCTGCAACCTGACGGCGCCTTTGCGCTGTTTTCCACTTTGCAAGCGTCGCCGCTGTTGAGCGCGCAACTGCCGGCTGGCGTGCAACATGCCGCGTTTGCACCGCGCGGCGACGGGCTGCTGCTGGAAACCGCGCAGGGCTGGCAGCGCTACGCACTGGACAATGCCTATCCCGACGTGACCTGGCGCTCGCTGTGGCAACGCATGTGGTATGAAAACTATCCGCAGCCGGCGTTTGTCTGGCAATCCACCTCCGGTGAAGACAGCTATCAGGCCAAATTCAGCCTGATACCGGTGATTTTCGGCACCTTCAAGGCTGCGGCTTACGCCATGCTGTTTGCGGTGCCGCTGGCGTTGGCTGGCGCTGTTTATACCGCCTATTTTATGTCGGCAGCGCTGCGCAGGGTGATAAAACCGGCAATTGAGGTAATGGGGGCATTGCCAACGGTGGTGATTGGGCTGGTGGCCGGTATCTGGCTGGCGCCGGTAATAGAACAGCATTTGCTGGCGGTGCTGGCATTGCCGTTGCTGTTGGCGGCGGCGGTATTGCTGTGCGGCGCGGCGTGGCACCGCTGGGGGGCACGCCGACTGGCGCCGGGCATCGATTTGCTGCTGTTGCTGCCGGTGGTGGCGCTGACGGTGTGGGTCGCCTTTGCCGTGGGGCCATGGCTGGAACTCAGCCTGTTTGACGCGCCGCTGCACGTCTGGCTGGGGGATGACTTCGATCAGCGTAACGCGCTGGTGGTGGGGGTGGCGATGGGGTTCGCGCTGGTGCCGATTATCTTCTCGCTGGCGGAAGATGCACTGTTCAGCGTGCCGGCCACCCTCAGCCAGGGATCGCTGGCGCTGGGCGCTACCCAGTGGCAGACGGTGGCGCGCGTGGTGCTGCCGTCCGCCAGCGCCGGCATCTTTTCGGCGTTGATGATCGGCTTTGGCCGCGCGGTGGGGGAAACCATGATCGTGCTGATGGCCACCGGCAATACGCCGATCGTTGACGGCAGCCTGTTCCAGGGATTGCGCGCGCTGGCGGCCAATATCGCGATAGAAATGCCGGAGGCGGTGTCCGGCAGCAGCCATTACCGGGTGCTGTTCCTCACCGCGTTGGTATTGTTTATTTTCACTTTTATTTTCAACACGCTGGCTGAAGCCATTCGCCTGCGACTGCGTGAGCGCTATACCCTGAATCAGGAGGCGCCATGAAAAACTGGCTGAAATCCGGCTCGCCGTGGGTCTGGCTCACTGCCGCCTCGGTCACCGTCAGCCTGCTGGCGCTGATCGGCATTTTGTTATTGCTGGCCGGGCAGGGGATGCGCTATTTCTGGCCCAGTCCGGTGTACCAGTTCGAGCTTGAGCAGCCGGCGGCCGGGCCGGTGACGGTGATTGGCGAACTGTATCAGCAGCAAACCATTTCTCGTCGTCAACTGCTGGAGTCCGGCGTGACGCCGCCGGGCGATGCACAACGCTACACCCGTTATCTGATCAAGGTCGGTAATCGGGAAAGCGAAGGGCAGGATTTCCGCACCCTGCTGGCCAGCGACGTGCGCCGTCAAACCGCGCCGCGTGATCTGCTGGTGCTCGAACGCAACAGCAGCGGTACGGCGTACGGTTATCTGGCCGGGCTGCTGGAAGACGGGCAGCCGCTCACCGGCCGCGATCTTGCTCAGGCCTTGCAGCAGCGTTTGCCGCAGATAGCGGCGCTGTCGCGCCAGGCGCACGATATCCAGTTCCGCGCGATGGCGCGCATCAATGAGCAGTTCGCCGCGCTGAGCCTGCGCGAAAAACGCCTGCTGCGTGACGATCGGCTCGATGCGCGCGCTCAGGCGTCGATCAAAGCCGAACGGTTGGAATTGCAGCGGCAATACCGCCTGTTGGCAGAAAAACTGTCGGGGCTGAATCGCGATCGGCAGCGTGACGCGTTGCTGTTGCGTGACATGCATGGGCAACTGCATACCATCGCGCTGAGTCAGGTACGCGATGCCTGGTATCCCAACGCGATGAGCGTCGGCCAAAAAGTGACGCACTGGGGCGATCAGGTCAGAAAATTCCTGATGGACAGTCCGCGCGAGGCTAACACCGAAGGGGGCGTGTTCCCGGCGATTGTCGGTACCGTGCTGATGGTGATTTTGATGTCGATGGTGGTGATGCCGTTCGGGGTGATTGCTGCGGTCTATTTGCATGAGTACGCCGGTAATAACCTGCTGACACGGCTGATACGCATCGCGGTGGTCAATCTGGCCGGCGTGCCGTCGATCGTGTATGGCGTGTTCGGACTGGGCTTCTTTGTCTATCTGATCGGCGGAACCCTCGACCAGCTGTTTTACCCCGAGTCGCTGCCCAACCCGACCTTCGGTACGCCGGGCGTGCTGTGGGCCGCATTGACGCTGGCGCTGCTGACGCTGCCGGTGGTGATCGTGGCGACCGAGGAAGGGCTGTCGCGCATTCCTGCGACCTTGCGCCAGGGATCGTTGGCGCTGGGTGCCAGCCGAGCGGAAACCTTATGGCACATTGTATTGCCGATGGCGGCGCCGGCGATGATGACCGGCCTGATTCTGGCGGTGGCGCGCGCGGCGGGTGAAACTGCGCCGCTGATGCTGGTCGGGGTGGTGAAGTCGGTGCCGGTGCTGCCGGTAGACGATATTTTTCCCTATCTGCATCTGGAGCGTAAATTCATGCATCTGGGCTTTCAGATTTACGATATGGCATTCCAGAGCCCCAGCGTTGAGGCCGCACGACCGCTGGTCTTCGCCACCGCATTCCTGTTGGTGGTGATTGTTATAGGGCTGAATCTGGCGGCAATGGGCATTCGTCATTCGCTGCGAGAGCGTTATCGGGCATGGAGTCAGTAACTGCAATGAACTATTTGGGAAGTGTGCAATGGGTTTAAAGACGCCAGGCAGTTTGCCCCGGCTGGATGTCCAGCATCTCGAACCACAGCAGACCGCGCTGTCGGTCAGCGATCTCAACCTGTTCTATGGCGACAAGCAGGTGCTGCATGATATTTCGCTGCGTATTCCACGCCACCGGGTAACCGCGCTGATCGGCCCGTCCGGCTGCGGCAAATCCACGCTGTTGCGCTGTTTTAATCGTATGAACGATCTGGTGGATAACTGCCGTATCGACGGAGAATTGCAGTTGAACGGCGAAACGCTGTCCGGGCCGCATATCGACGTCGCGGCGCTGCGGCGGCGGGTGGGCATGGTGTTCCAACGGCCCAATCCGTTCCCCAAATCAATTTATGAAAACGTGGTGTATGGCCTGCGTTTGCAGGGCATTGGCGAACGACGCATTCTGGATGAGGCGGTGGAACGCTCGCTGCGCGCCGCCGCGCTGTGGCATGAGGTCAAAGACCGGCTGCGTGAGAATGCGTTTCGACTGTCTAGCGGGCAGCAGCAGCGTTTGGTGATTGCGCGCGCGATAGCCATCGAACCGGAGGTATTGCTGCTGGATGAGCCGACTTCGGCATTGGATCCGATTTCAACGCTGACCATCGAAGAGCTGATTTCTACCCTGAAGCAGCGTTATACGGTAGTGCTGGTGACGCATAATATGCAGCAGGCGGCGCGGGTTTCCGATTACACCGCCTTTATTCATCAGGGCAGGCTGGTGGAATATAACGATACCGACGCCATATTCACCGCGCCGCGCCAGCGTCGCACCGAAGATTATATTACTGGGCGCTATGGTTAATCCGTCATACTCCCCGTGATAAGCGTATCGGCCACCAGCATTGGCCAGATGCGAGGCGTTCGGCGATGGCAACCGGCTTAAGCCAGGAAGAGGGCGTACGGTGTTGTGCTGCGCCTCGCACGGATCGGCGAGTGGTCAGGGGCAGGCAATTTTCATCGCTGTTGCCGGTGGGGAGAGCGTCGGGTGATCGCCGCAGCCGTTGCAGGGGTTAATCTTTTGGCGTGCTTATCGCTAGCGCAGGGGGCGCAATGCCCGGCGTATTCTGCTGCAGAAACTCGCTGAGCTGTTCATCGCTCAGCCGTTCGAGCAGCAACGCGGCCTGCTTGTGCCGCCGAGCAAGGTTGAGCAAGCGCAGATTATCCTCGTCGGTCAGTGCCAATAACGTCTTGATGCCTTCGCGGATCAGTGTATTCCTCAGTAACTCGATCTCTTTGCTGTTGAGCACGGCCATCATGTCGCAGATAAAACGGATATTGTCGCTATATGGCTGCGCAGGCGTTGCGTTATTGGTTTCTTTATTACACGCGTTATTACGCTCGATCGCCCCAAAAAGAATCCATTTTGCGTCTACCCGTTCGGCGTCGGCAATCTGTTTGACAATCCTGGGACGCGGGTGCGATTTTCTGGCGGTCAAATAGTTATTAAGCGTGGCGTATTTGATTCCCCAATCCTCTGCGGCCTGCCTTCTTGAGCGGGTCCCGATCAGCTGTAACAGTCGCTGCTGCAGGGTTTGCCCGCCGTCAGGGTGAAAACAAGGGTCATCCACCAGGCTATTCATTATTTACCATTCCTTTAATATTTGGGTTTTTATGGTTTGGTTTAATTTCCTGAACCATTGAGTCCAAGATGGAATTAATTTATTGACATCATTTCTTTTGGACTCTATTCTCTAATCTGCCGATAAAACATGCGTGGATTAGTTTTATTGCGAACTTTTTAGGGTAATCGAATGATGAACTGAAATAAAGCGCCCTGTATTATCCCGCAGCGCGGTATCGTCACGTCATCTGTTAAAACCAGCCTGGTTGTTGGTCGTGGTATTAATCAATTGCTATAAAATTGGCGTTATCTTCTTATGTGTGAACACCTAAGTTGCGCTTATCGATGATGCTGTCTACGGTGAATTAGTGGGCTATTTAATGATTAGGGCGAAAGTGAATACGTTGCTGTTTTTTTTGGGGATAAAATGGCGGTAATCAGCAGAGGGCAGATACGGCTGATGGCAACTGGCGCTATCAGCATCAAAGGAATAATGTGTTCGCTCTCCACAAGAAATTAATTAACTGAATAATTACTAATTAATGTATTCACGTAACAAATGGAATGGATGCGAAGGAAATGAAAAAACGATTCTTATATGGGGTTTCGCCAGCGCTTGGCATTATCGCCATGCTGGCTAGCAGCCAACTGTATGCCAGCTGTTCCCTTAAAGGAAAAACGGTAACGGGTACGGTGAGTTCTTTGGCGATGACGGTACAACGCGATGCGCCGGTGGGTAGCGTGCTGGGTGAACAGGCACTCAATACACTTGCGTATAGCGTGGCTTATTGTGCCGAAGCTGCCCATATCTATAGGTTAATCACTTATGCTGGCGGGGTTCCTGAGGGCAATAATGTCTATCGGACCAATCTGGCTGGCGTTGGTGTTAGGGTATTCAATGGAACAACCCTTTTTAATAATCCGCCGGCTGTGATTTTTATAAAAAGTTATAGTGATTTCACTTCACCAGATGCGACCGTACAATTTGTTAAAACCGGGCCAATAACTGCCGGCACTATTACGCCCGGGCCACTGGCCAAATATTATGTCGTATCAACTACGGATAACTCATCGGTAGATATTACACTTATCAATATGGGTAGCGGTAACACCGTAACCCAACTGGCCTGCTCGCTGAATGCTACCAATATTCAGGTGCCGCTGGGAGATGTGTTGGCAACCGAATTTACCGGCGTGGGGACGACGCTAAAACCCAAGGCGTTTAACGTCGGCTTAGCCTGTGATGCCAATGCAAAAATCAACGTCTCGCTGGGGGGGGCGCAAAGTGTCGAGAGCAGCGATAGCAGTATCTTGCAGCTCACTAACGCCGGCAGCGCCGGGGTGGCCAAAGGGGTTGGCGTACAGCTGTTGTACAATAATACGCCGCTAAAACTCAACCAGGTGATGCCGTTGAAAACCTCGGCCGGTGGTCAGGAAACCTTCCCGTTTACCGCCCATTATTATCAGACCGCCGAAAATATCACCGCCGGCTCGGCCAATGCCACCGCCACCGCCACGCTGAATATTTCTTATCAGTGATGGAGATATAGAGGTAAGTGGCAGAGAAAGAGCGAGCAAGAGTTTTCTGCCAAGATAATACTAACGCTTATTTGAGGTTTGGAATTGAAGCGTCTCTTGGCAGTCATCACAGTAAATTAAAAAACCGCTATTACGGTTTTTTAGCGCCCTCACTTCACCCGCGGCTTATCAACCGGCGTTTTAAACTTCGCCAGATACTGCGGCTGGAAGATGCACATGCGCAGTACGGTGCGATATTCGCCATTGACGAAGAACTCGTCGATCAGCTCACCCTCGACCTCAAAGCCCAGTTTGCTGTAGATGTGGATCGCCTTCGGGTTTTCCTTGTCGACGATCAGGTACAGCTTGTACAGGTTCAGCACCGAAAAGCCATAATCCATCGCCAGTTTGGCGGCGGTGCTGGCGTAGCCTTTGCCCTGGTGCGCCGGATCGATGATGATCTGAAATTCCGCGCGGCGATGGATATGATCGATCTCCACCAGTTCTACCAGGCCGACTTTGGCTCCCTGGTGTTCAATGATAAAACGGCGCTCGCTTTGGTCGTGGATATGCTTGTCATACAGATCGGACAGTTCGACGAAGGCCTCGTAAGGCTCCTCGAACCAGTAGCGCATTACGCTGGCGTTGTTGTCCATCTGGTGGACGAACGTCAAATCATCCCGTTCCAATGGGCGCAATCGGACGCTGGCAGTGCTGGACATGTTGGTTCCTCTATGTCGGTTATCCCCGCGATAGCGCGAACCGCACGATTGTGGCTTTTACGCAACGCGAAGGATCGGGAATAAAAAGTGAAATCCTGCAAATTATAACTTGATGGGATGTATTGCGGCGAAAAAAAACGGCGCCTGCGTGGCGCCGTTGAGATGAGGTTCAGTTTGCGTGCTCAGTCCGCCGCGTGTCCCTGCTCTGGCAGGGGTTGGCCATCGAGCCAGGCTGCGCCGTCACGCATCGCCAGACGCCCTTCGACAAACCAGTTCACCACCAGCGGATACAGGGTGTGTTCCTGCGCCTGCACGCGTTCCACCACCTCATCTTCCTCGTCGCCAGGGAAGATAGGCACCTTGGCCTGCAGAATTACCGGCCCGCCGTCGAGCTGCTCGGTAACGAAATGCACCGAGGTGCCATGTTCGCTATCACCGTTGTCGATCGCCTGACGATGGGTATGCAGGCCAGGGTACTTCGGCAGCAGGGAAGGGTGAATGTTCAACATCCGGCCAGCGTAGTGCTGCACGAACGCGGCGCTGAGAATACGCATGTAGCCGGCCAGCACCACCAGATCCGGCTGGTATTGGTCGATGGCCTGCGCCAGCGCGGTGTCGAACGCATCGCGATCGGCAAAGGATTTGGCATCCAGCGCATGGGCGGCAATGCCTGCCGCTTCGGCGCGCTGCAAGCCATAGGCCTGAGCCTTGTTGCTGAATACCGCCACGATCTCGGCGGCAACGCGGCCCTGCTGGCAGGCGTCAATCAACGCCTGGAGATTGCTCCCCTGACCGGAGATCAACACCACAATCTTTTTCATCACTGAATAACCACTTGCTGTTGGTCGGCGCTGGCGGTCAGTTTGCCAATCTTCCAGGCTTTTTCGCCAGCGGCGGTCAGCAAGGCGATAGCCGCTTCCACTTCGGCTTCCGGCAGGGCGATAAGCATGCCCACGCCGCAGTTGAAGGTGCGGTACATTTCATGACGGCTGACGTTACCGGCCTGTTGCAGCCAGTTGAATACCGCCGGCCACTGCCAGCTGGCTTCGTCGATCACCGCCTGCATGCCTTCTGGCAGCACGCGTGGAATGTTTTCCCAGAAGCCGCCGCCGGTCAGGTGAGCGATGGCATGAATATCGTGCTGTTCAATCAGTTGCAGTACTGATTTCACGTAAATTTTGGTCGGTGCCAACAGATGGTCGGCCAGCGGTTGGCCGTCGAGGTCGGTGGTCGTCGGATCGGTGTTGCTAACTTCCAGGATCTTGCGCACCAGCGAATAACCATTGGAGTGCGGGCCGGAAGCGCCCAGGGCAATCAACGCATCGCCGGCCTGAACTTTACTGCCGTCGATGATTTCCGACTTTTCTACCACACCGACGCAGAATCCGGCGACGTCATAGTCTTCGCCGTGGTACATGCCGGGCATTTCAGCGGTTTCACCGCCCACCAGCGCACAACCTGACTGTTTGCAGCCTTCGGCGATGCCGGTGATCACGCTGGCGGCGGTATCCACATCCAGCTTGCCGGTGGCGTAATAATCGAGGAAGAACAGCGGCTCTGCGCCTTGCACCACCAAATCGTTCACGCACATGGCGACCAGATCGATACCGATGGTGTCGTGGCGTTTCAGATCCATCGCCAGACGCAGCTTGGTGCCCACGCCGTCAGTACCGGAGACCAGGATCGGTTCGCGGTATTTTTGTGGTAATGCACACAGGGCGCCAAAACCGCCCAGACCACCCATCACTTCCGGGCGGCGGGTCTGTTTTACTACACCTTTGATGCGGTCTACCAATGCGTTGCCAGCATCGATATCGACACCTGCGTCTTTATAGCTGAGAGAGGTTTTGTCGGTCACTGCGCGATCCCCACGACGGTTTGCGGTTTGAAAACGGTGCTTCCGGCATTGATTCCGGAATAAGGCGCGGCAATTCTAACAGCGCAGGCAAACGTTTGCGAGTGGCTTGTGAGCTTGCTCTGATTTTTCGTCTTCTATAATCATTATCAATCTTTAGTTGATCTGGATCGGGCTATTGTTAGTGGCGTGCCCGCAAAAAGGAGGTATAATCCCGCGATTTTTTTGGCCGTCAACCACCTTAATAGGAGAAAAATGATGAAGATCGTTGAGGTGAAACACCCGCTGGTAAAACACAAGCTTGGTCTGATGCGCGAACACGATATCAGCACCAAACGCTTTCGTGAGCTGGCTTCTGAAGTGGGTAGTTTGCTGACCTATGAAGCGACCGCCGATCTGGAGACTGAAAAAGTCACTATTGAAGGCTGGTGTGGGCCGGTTGAAATCGAGCAGATTAAAGGGAAAAAGATCACCGTCGTGCCTATCCTGCGCGCCGGTCTCGGCATGATGGAAGGCGTGCTGGAACACGTGCCAAGCGCACGCATCAGCGTGGTCGGTGTCTATCGCGATGAAGAAACGCTGGAGCCGGTACCGTATTTCCAGAAGCTGGTCTCCAACATTGAAGAGCGCATGGCGCTGGTGGTTGACCCGATGCTGGCAACCGGTGGTTCGATGATCGCCACCATCGACCTGCTGAAGAAGGCCGGCTGCAACAGCATCAAGGTGCTGGTGCTGGTTGCCGCGCCGGAAGGCATCAAGGCGCTGGAAAAGGCGCACCCGGACGTTGAGCTGTACACCGCCTCGATCGATCAATGCCTGAACGAGAAGGGCTACATCGTGCCTGGTCTCGGCGACGCCGGCGACAAGATATTTGGTACCAAGTAAAATTTAGCTGACAAGCCGACTGTAATGAGTCGGTTTTTTTTGCATAAAATATTTATCCCCCAATAACTGCTGTTGCATCACGGCGGCAAGCGAGGCACTGCCGATCAACTGACGCCTGTCAGTGATGCACGCGTGCGCGCAGCCAACGGCAAGACAGCGGCAGGTATGACCGGGATAGCAGAGGAAAAACCGTATGACCCGTCGTGCCATTGGCGTCAGTGAACGCCCGCCGCTGCTTCAGACCATTCCACTCAGTTTCCAGCATCTGTTCGCGATGTTCGGTGCCACCGTGCTGGTACCGATCCTGTTCAAGATCAACCCGGCCACGGTGCTGTTGTTCAACGGCATTGGCACGCTGCTGTACCTGTTTATCTGCAAGGGTAAAATCCCGGCCTATCTGGGCTCGAGCTTCGCGTTTATCTCACCGGTGTTGTTACTGTTGCCGTTGGGCTATGAGGTGGCGCTCGGCGGTTTTATCATCTGCGGCGCGTTGTTCTGCCTGGTCGCGCTGATCGTCAAACAAGCCGGTACCGGCTGGCTCGACGTGATGTTTCCGCCGGCGGCGATGGGGGCGATTGTGGCGGTAATCGGTCTGGAACTGGCGGGCGTGGCGGCCAATATGGCCGGCCTGCTGCCGGCCGACGGTGCTGCGGTTGACGGCACCGCCGTGACCATTTCACTGGTCACGCTGGCGGTAACCGTTCTTGGCTCGGTGCTGTTCCGCGGTTTTCTGGCGATTATCCCGATCCTGATTGGGGTGCTGGTGGGCTACGCGCTGTCATTCTTTATGGGCGTGGTCGATCTGACGCCGATTCGTGAAGCGCACTGGTTTGCGCTACCAACCTTTTACACCCCGCGCTTTGAGTGGTTTGCCATCTTCACCATCCTGCCCGCGGCGCTGGTGGTGATTGCCGAACACGTTGGCCACCTGGTGGTGACGGCAAATATTGTCAAAAAAGATTTGCTGCGCGATCCCGGCCTGCATCGTTCGATGTTCGCCAACGGTGTGTCGACCATGTTCTCCGGTTTTTTCGGTTCGACGCCGAACACCACCTACGGTGAAAACATTGGCGTGATGGCGATTACCAAGGTTTACAGTACCTGGGTGATCGGCGGCGCGGCGGTGCTGGCTATTCTGTTGTCCTGCGTTGGTAAACTGGCGGCGGCGATTCAGGCGGTGCCGGTGCCGGTGATGGGCGGCGTCTCGCTGTTGCTGTACGGCGTAATTGGCGCATCCGGTATTCGCGTGCTGATTGAATCCAAAGTGGATTATAACAAGGCGCAGAACCTGATTTTGACCTCGGTGATCCTGATCATCGGCGTCAGCGGGGCGAAGGTGCATATTGGCGCAGCCGAACTGAAAGGCATGGCGCTGGCGACCGTGGTCGGCATCGGTCTAAGCCTGCTGTTCAAGCTCATTAGCCTGTGGCGCAAGGAAGAAGAGGTGATTGACGTCGTGGAAGAGCGCGTCGATCAAAAATAACGTGCGGGTTATTGGCCAGTAAAAAGGGCGGCTTTGCCGCCCTTTTCGCTATTTGCCGTAGGCCGATTACGGGTTGGTTGCCGGGGCTGGCTGTGGTTCAGCCGGAGTAGTGGCGGCATCCGCCTGGTTTTGGGCGTCTTGCACTTTATTATCCATGCTTTGCTTGATTTCAGCCGTTTTGGCCTTGGCCTGCTCGGTCAGATCGTTTGCGCCGCTGATGGCGTCGTTTTTAATATTTTTAGCCTGCTCAACCAGTTGCTGGCTTTGCTGGTCCGCTTCCTGCTTGATGGCTTCGGCCTTGGCTTTGGCATCGCCGGTCAGCACATCCGCCTGTTTGGTGGCGTCGTCCTTCAGTGAGGAAGCCTGGTCTTTTAAGCGATCGGCCTGTGCGGATGCCTGTTGCTTGATCTCTTCCGCTTTGGCTTTCGCGCTGTCGGTCAACTGCTCGGCCTTCTTGTCTGCGGCGTCTTTCAGCTGTTCGGCGCTGTTTTTTGCCTTGTCCAGGTTAGCGTCTACTTTGGAGGCATCATCGCAGCCGGCGACCAGTAAGCCGATGACCGAGGCCAACAATACTTTATTCCATGATTTCATTGTTTACGTCCTTTCGGTAACCCAAATAGTGGAAATTGCAGTTTGCCTATCCATACTAGGACAGGTTGTAGCAAAAATACAAACCCGCCCGATGGAACATTGTCGGCGCCCAGCCGCCGCCAAACGGCGATCGTGCGCTGATGCCGCTCACTATTGCGGCATAAAATCCTGCCAGTTCAACAGTCGCCGTTTTCTGTGTTAGACTGATGCCGTTTTCCTGCCAGTTTTGGTTGAGGTGCTTCTGAATACGCCGGCACAGCTTTCACTGCCACTTTATCTTCCCGACGATGAAACGTTCGCCAGTTTTTATCCGGGGGAGAACCCATCCCTATTAGCTGCGATCCAGTCTGCCGTTGTTCAGGAACATGGCAGTTATATCTATTTCTGGTCGCGCGAAGGTGGTGGGCGCAGCCATTTGCTGCACGCCGCCTGCGCCGAGCTGTCGCAACGCGGCGAAGCGGTCGGCTATGTGCCCTTGGATAAACGCGCCTATTTTGTGCCGGAAGTGCTGGATGGCATGGAGCAGTTGGCGCTGGTGTGCATTGATAACATTGAATGCATCGCCGGCGATGAAGCCTGGGAAATGGCCATTTTCAACCTGTACAACCGCATTCTGGAAACCGGTCGCACGCGGCTGTTCATTACCGGCGATCGCCCGCCGCGCCAGCTGAATCTGCAATTGCCGGATCTGGCGTCTCGCCTTGACTGGGGGCAGATTTACAAGCTGCAACCGCTGTCCGATACGGAAAAACTGCTGGCGCTGCAATTGCGTGCCAAACTGCGTGGTTTTGAACTGCCGGAAGACGTGGGGCGTTTTTTGCTCAAGCGGCTGGATCGTGAAATGCGCACATTGTTCATGACGCTGGATCAGCTTGACCGCGCGTCGATCACCGCACAGCGCAAGCTGACTATTCCGTTTGTGAAGGAAATTCTCGGCTTATAAGGATCCAGCTGCGCGGATCCCGGGGGTTACAGAATCTCCAGCACTTGCTCCGGCGGGCGCCCGATACGCGCCTGATGGCCGTTCACCACGATCGGCCGCTCGATCAGTTTTGGATTGTCCACCATCGCTTGCAGCAGCTGCTGTTCGCTCAGCCCCGCATCCGCCAGCTGCAATTGCTTATATAAATCTTCTTTTTTACGCATCAGCTCGCGTGCCGAGCTGAAGCCCAGCTGGTGCAGCAACTGTTGCAACTGTGCCACCGACGGTGGGCTATCCAGATACGGTACCACCTTGGGCTGGAGGCCTTGCTGTTCCAGCAATGCCAGGGTTTCGCGGCTTTTGGAGCAGCGAGGGTTATGGTAAATCGTGACGTCTTTCATCGAGTTTCCTTGTTAAATCAACTGCGCTGATATTGGCGGAAGCGCTGCTGCAACTGGCGCAACTGATCGATGCGCGCGTCATAACGCGCCTGTTTCAGGCTACCGAGTTTTTGCAGTGAACTGGCGTTGCTGAGCAGGCTGATGGATTGATCCAGCCGCCCGGCCAGCGCCAGGCTTTCGGCGCGTGCCGACAGTTCTTCGTCACGCAGCCCTTGTGCCGCGCTGGCCTGCGCCAACAGATCCCAGCCGTTCGGATCGTCCGGGTGGGCAAAAGTATAACGGTTGAGAATTTTTGACGCCTGCGCCGGCTGGTTGCCTTCGACGTAGGCGTTGGCCAGGTTGAGCTGCAACACCGGATTATTGCTTTGCGCCGCGTTGGCGGCCTGCAGGCGTGCAATGGCCTGCGATGCCCGTTTCTGGCCGAGATCGATGTCGGTCATCAGATCGAGGAACCAGACGTTATTGCTGTCCTTGGCCAGCAGCGGCGCAATGATATTGCGTGCGTTGTCGTACTTCTTCGCTTCGTAAAACAGGATTGCACGGCCGTATTTGGCGGCGATTTGCTGGCGCACGTTACCCTTGGTATAGCTGTCCAGCAGATCTTCCCTTAGCCCGTAGCCGACGCTGCTGTACATGCCTAACGCACGAACCTTGGCCATATAGTAATCCTCGGTGGATTGCGTGATATGGCGTGGCATCTGGTTGGCGCGGTTGCGGGCATCGGACAGGCGGCTGTCAGGCAAGGGGTGGGTCAGCAGCATCTCCGGCGGCTTGGAGGCATAGCGCGCCTGGTCGGCCAGTTTTTGCAGGAAACTCGGCATCGCCTCCGGATCGAAGCCGGCGCGTTGCAGCACCTGAATACCGATGCGATCGGCCTCCTGCTCGTTGGACTGGGTGAAGCTGATCATGCCTTGCTGGGTGCCGGCCATGGTGCCACTCAGCGCGGCCATGCCCATCGTCGGGTTGGCCATCGCCAACAGGATCGAGCCAAGCGCGCCGACCCAGGTCAACGGGGCATTGCGTTGCTGGTCTTCCATCGCGCGTGCCAGGTGGCGTTGGGTGACGTGTGAAATTTCGTGCGCCAGCACCGACGCCAGCTGGCTCTCGTTGTCGGTTTCCCGGAACAGGGCCGAATGCAGCACCACGTTGCCGCCGAAGAAGGCAAAGGCGTTGATTTCGTCGTTACGCACCAGGAAGAAATGGAACGGCGTGCGCACCGAGTAGGCGCTTGCCACCAGCCGGTTGCCCAACTGATTGATGTAGGTGTTCAGCAGCGGGTCGTTGATCAGCGGCGTGCTGGCGCGCAACTGGCGCACGTAAAAATCGCCCATCGCCAATTCCTGACCGATGCTTAAGGTCCCGCCGGCGGTGGTGCCCATATCCGGCAGTTGATCCTGCGTTTCCGCACTGACAGGCGCCACCGCAGTGGAACTGAGCGTGCCGAGTAACAGAAACGCAATCGCTGTTTTGGTCAACCGGGTGGTCATAGTCAGGGGTATCCCTCGTGATGTGGTAGTAACTAGGACGCCTATCGCCGATAAGAGTTCTTCTTCCGTGCCGGACTCTCCAGTACAATCAGCCCGAAGGTGCGCTGGTTCACAAAAATGCCGTTTACGCACCGTGGGACAGACCCATCACATCATAGTCAGCCGTGAGCCACAATGAAACTTTTGCCCAGGGATTTTCGGGCTAAAATTGTGTTAAAACAAATAACAATGTTATCCCGCTGGGCCGCCAGGGAAAGGTGGACAACGATCCTCATTCATGGAATCAAGGAGCACTCTCTGATGTTGGAGATGTTATTACAGTGGTACCGTCGTCGTTTTACCGACCCGCAGGCCATCGCGCTGTTGGTGATTCTGCTGGCCGGGTTCTGCATTCTCTACTTTTTTCACGGCATCCTGACGCCACTGCTGGTGGCGATCGTACTGGCCTACCTGCTGGAATGGCCGACCGCGCGTCTGCAGCGCATAGGGTGCTCACGCACCTGGGCAGCCAGCATGGTACTGGTGGTGTTTGGCGGTATCGCCATGCTGCTGGTGTTGGTGGTGGCGCCGACCGCCTGGCAGCAGGGCATCAACCTGATGACCGATCTGCCGGGGATGGTTAACCAGTTCTACAACTATGCCGCCACCTTGCCGAAGCGTTATCCGGCGCTGGTGGATGCCGGCATTATCGACATGATGGCAGAAAACCTCCGCGCGCGGCTTTCCGGACTGGGCGAGTCGGTGGTGAAGTTTTCGCTGGCGTCGCTGGTGGGGCTTTTGACGCTGGCCATCTACCTGATCCTGGTGCCGCTGATGGCGTTCTTCCTGCTCAAGGACAAGGAACAGATGCTGAACGCGGTGCGCCGGGTGCTGCCACGTAACCGTGGGCTGGCCGGTCAGGTGTGGATCGAGATGAATCAGCAGATCACCAATTATATCCGTGGCAAAGTGCTGGAAATGGTGATTGTCGGCGTTGCCACCTATCTGGTGTTTATCATTCTGGATATGCGCTATTCGCTGCTGTTGGCGGTGTTGGTCGGGTTCTCGGTACTTATCCCCTATATCGGTGCGGTGCTGGTAACCATTCCGGTGGTGGTGGTAGCGATGTTCCAATGGGGCGTCGGTGCGGATTTCTGGACGCTGATCGTCGCCTATCTGGTGGTGCAGGGGCTGGACGGCAATCTGCTGGTGCCGATTCTGTTCTCGGAAGCCGTTAACCTGCACCCGCTGGTGATTATCCTGTCGGTGATCGTTTTTGGCGGACTGTGGGGGTTCTGGGGCGTGTTCTTTGCCATTCCGCTGGCAACGCTGGTGAAGGCGGTGGTGCACGCCTGGCCGGACGATATGCTGGTTGATATGGAAAAAGAGTGAGTTGAAGCAATAAAAAAACCACCTCAAGCGAGGTGGTTGCGGATTTTCGACCGGCGACGACTCAGTGTGCTTGCAGGTAGCTCAGCACGATGTCGTGGTGATTGGTGGTTTTGAAATCATCAAACACCTTTTCAACCTGGCCGTTGGCGTCAATCAGGAAACTGATGCGATGGATGCCGTCATAGGTCTTGCCCATGAAGGTTTTCTCGCCCCAGACGCCGAACTGCTGTGCTACCTGATGATCCTCATCGGACAGCAACGTGAAGTTAAGCAACTCTTTCTCGACAAAACGGGACAGTTTTTCCGGTTTGTCGGTGCTGATGCCAAGCACTTCGACACCGGCCTTTTTCAATTCGTCCATATTGTCCCGCAGGCCGCAGGCTTGCACGGTGCAGCCCGGCGTCATTGCCTTGGGATAAAAATAAACCAACACTCGCTGTCCCTGGAAGTCGGCCAAACTAATTTCCTCGCCGTCCTGGTCGAGCAAACTAAATTTCGGCGCTGTATCACCGGCTTTCAATGGGCTCATCACTACTCTCCATCATTCTCGTCATGCTGTGGATAGTTCACAACGCTAATACTGCCTTGCGCATTCAATTCTGTACATAGGCGATGAAAGGCTTGCTCAATATTTGATGCCGCCTGGTTGCCGGAGCTGTGTGCGGTGATCTGAATATAAAGCTGTGGCGACAGGTCGTCATCGACCGGCTGGGTGCGTGACACCAATTCGGCGATGTTCATCTGGCTGGTGTCGAACAGATCGGTAAAACGCTCGATGATATGCGGGGAGTCCTTGACTTCGACCTGCACCCACACGGTGGCCGGCATTGGCGGCCGTTCGTGTGAATTTGTGCGTTTCATCACAATCAGCAGATCGAGCTCGGCGCCTTTTTGCGGCAGCGTGGATTCGATCAGCGTGATGGCGTTCCAACTGCCGGACAGCAGCATGATAAAGGTGAACTCTTCGCCCAACATGGCCAGACGGCTATCTTCAATATTGCACCCGCAGCTGCTGACGTGGCGAGTGATGGTGTTGACGATACCGGGGCGGTCTGCGCCGAGCGCGGTAATCACCAGATAGTGTTCATCTGACATGGAGGTTCCTGCATACTAAAAGGGTATATCAAGGTAAACATAAAAAAAACCGCCTGCCAAGCGCTTACAACACCGTTGTTTGCTTGCTTTTGGATAGGCAGCAAAAGTACCATGAGTGACTTGTTTGTGGAGGGGACGGCCAATGTTTACGGGAAGTATAGTTGCACTGGTTACGCCGATGGACGCCAAAGGCGCAGTCGATCGTGCGAGCCTAAAAAAACTGATTGATTATCATGTTGCCAGCGGAACCTCGGCAATCGTATCCGTAGGCACCACTGGCGAATCCGCAACGCTTGCCCATGATGAGCATGTGGAGGTGGTATTGCAGACGCTGGAACTGGCCGATGGCCGTATTCCGGTGATTGCCGGCACCGGCGCCAACGCCACCGCCGAAGCGATTTCATTGACCGAACGTTTTAACCATAGCGGCGTCGCGGGTTGCCTGACGGTCACGCCTTACTACAATAAACCGACCCAGGAAGGGCTGTATCAGCACTTCAAGGCTATCGCCGACAGCACCGACCTGCCGCAGATTCTGTACAACGTGCCTTCGCGCACCGGCTGTGACATGCTGCCGCCGGTGATTGCGCGCCTGGCCAAAATCAAAAATATTGTCGCCGTTAAAGAAGCAACAGGGAACTTAAGTCGTGTTAGCCAGATCCAAGTGCTGGTTGATGATGAAGACTTCATCCTGCTGAGCGGCGACGACGCCAGCGGTCTGGACTTTATGCAACTGGGTGGCAAAGGGGTCATTTCCGTTACCGCCAACGTGGCGGCGCGCGAAATGGCGCAGCTTTGCCAACTGGCGGCGCAGGGCAATTTCGCCGAAGCACGCCGACTAAATCAGCGCTTGATGCCGTTGCATCAGGATTTGTTTGTAGAAGCAAACCCAATTCCGGTGAAATGGGCCTGCAAGGCATTGGGATTGATGGCAACCGATACGCTGCGTCTGCCAATGACGCCGCTGACCGACGCCGCCCGCCCGGTGGTGGAGCGCGCGTTGAAAAGCGCCGGTTTGCTGTAACTCTAAGGGAAATTTGATGGCTTATTCATTGCAAAAGTCGACGGTAGCAAAAGTCGTTGGGATCTCGCTGGTAATGATGCTGGCGGCTTGTTCCAGCGATCAGCGTTACAAACGCCAGGTGAGCGGCGACGAGGCTTATCTTGACGCAGCGCCGCTGAAGTCGCTGAACGCGCCGGCCGGCATGATTTTGCCGATTCAGAATGGTAACTACGACGTTCCTCCGGTTGCCGCCAAAGGCGCCTACGGCAAGCAGTTGGACATTCGTCCGCCGGTGCAGCCACTGGCGTTGCTGAGCGGTTCACGCGCGCAATACGCCGGCGACAGCGGCACGCTGCTGCTGGAAAACAGCCCGCAGAACCAGAACCTGTGGTCGCGGGTGGTCAGCATGCTGCAGGCCAAGAACATTCCAATCGCTTCACGCCAGGACGCCGGTCAGAGCCTGACCACCGACTGGGTGAAGTGGAACCGTCTGGATGAAGACAACCAGTATGAAGGTCGCTATCAGATCAGCGTACAGCAGCAGGGCTATCAGCAGGCGCTGATCGTCAAATCGGTCGGCCTGCAGCAGCAGGGCAAAACCGAACCGGTGACCGACGCCTCGGAAATCCAGCGCTACAACGGCATGATGATGAATACCATCACCGAAGGCCTGGACAAGCAGGACAACCTGGCGAGCAACCAGAACGCCAACCGTTTTGGCGCGCTTGACGTGCAGAGCGGTGCAGACGATACCGGCCTGCCGGTGCTGATCGTGCGTGCGCCTTACACCGTGGTGTGGGATCGCCTGCCGCCGGCGATGGAAAAACTGGGGATGAACGTGGGTGACCGCAGCCGTCCGCAGGGCACCGTCGCAGTGACCTATAAACCGCTGAGCAGCGGTGATTGGGATGCCCTGGGCGTGAAGGATCCGGAGCTGTCCGCCGGGGACTACAAATTGCAGGTCGGTGATTTGAACAACCGTACCAGCCTGCAATTCATCGACTCGAAAGGCAAGCCGCTGACCCAGTCGCAGAACGACGCTCTGGTCGCAGCCTTCCAGGCAGCGTTCAGTCAGACCAGCGCAAAATAACGTAAAAGGGGCTTCGGCCCCTTTTTGTTTTACGAATACGGTATCGTTTGCGTGGCAGGTTTGGCACAATATATCCATGCGTGTGGTTAAAGAATCAGTGGTATCAATTTTATCCTCAAGAGATTTCAAGCAACGGCCAACGGCGCCATGGTTTGAAAGATGAAGGGGATTCTTTTATTGGAGTCAGAAGATGCAAAAAATAGCTGAGCTGTATCGCGGAAAGGCGAAAACCGTCTACACCACCGAAAACCCCGATCTGCTGGTGTTGGAGTTCCGCAACGATACGTCAGCACTGGATGGTCAGCGCATTGAACAGTTCGATCGCAAGGGGATGGTGAACAACAAATTCAACCACTTCATCATGAGCAAGCTGGAAGAAGCCGGCATCCCGACGCAAATGGAACGCCTGCTGTCTGACAACGAAGTGCTGGTCAAGAAGCTGGACATGGTGCCGGTCGAATGCGTGATCCGCAACCGCGCTGCCGGTTCGCTGGTGAAGCGCCTGGGCATTGAAGAAGGCCTGGAGCTGAATCCGCCGCTGTTCGATCTGTTCTTGAAGAACGACGCGATGCACGATCCGATGGTAAACGAATCCTATTGCGAAACCTTCGGCTGGGTTGGCAAAGAGCACCTGGCGCGTATGCGCGAGCTGAGCTATCAGGCCAACGCAGTGCTGAGTAAGCTGTTTGACGACGCAGGGCTGATCCTGGTGGACTTTAAACTGGAGTTCGGTCTGTTCAACGGTGAAGTGGTGCTGGGCGATGAGTTCTCGCCGGACGGCAGCCGCCTGTGGGACAAGAATACCCTCGATAAAATGGACAAAGACCGCTTCCGCCAGAGCCTGGGCGGGCTGATTGAAGCCTACGAAGAAGTGGCGCGCCGCATCGGCGTGAAACTGGACTAAACCCCGCGCATTTCCGGGGCGGCCTTGCTGCTCGCCCCGTCATTTTTTCATTTCCAGCAAATTTCTGCCTTTCCTCCGCCAACAAGCATTTATAATGGCAATCAGTGGGCGAGTTTCCTACGATTATTAAAAACCTACACTGGAGTTTATTTATGCGTTGGCAAGGGCGTCGAGAAAGTGACAATGTTGAGGATCGTCGCGGGCAGTCTTCAGGTTTGGGTGGCGGTGGTTTCCGGCCGCCGATTCGCGGCAAGGGCGGTATTGTGCTGCTGGTGGTGGTGCTGGTCGCAGGCTATTACGGCATCGACCTGTCGCCGCTGCTGACCGGTGGCGACGTCTCTACCACCCAGCAGCAGAGCGCCAGCATCAGCCCCAAGGATGACGAACTGGCGAAGTTTACCTCGGTGGTGCTGGCTTCCACCGAAGACAATTGGAATGAAGTCTTCCAGCGGATGGGGAAAACCTATCAAGCGCCGAAGCTGGTGATGTATCGCGGTGTGACGCGTACCAGCTGCGGCACCGGCCAGTCGGCGATGGGACCGTTCTACTGCCCGGGCGACAAAACGGTGTATATCGATCTGTCGTTCTATCAGGACATGAAAGACAAGCTGGGTGCCGGCGGTGACTTTGCACAGGCTTACGTGGTGGCGCACGAAGTGGGGCATCACGTACAGAACCTGTTGGGCATCGAACCGAAAGTACGTCAGATGCAGCAGGGTGCCAGCCAGGTGGAAGTTAACCGTCTGTCGGTGAAAATGGAGCTGCAGGCAGACTGTTTTGCCGGCGTATGGGGTAAATATGCCGAGAAGCAGCAAATGTTGGAAGAAGGCGACCTGAAAGAGGCGCTGAACGCCGCGCAGGCGATCGGCGACGATCGGTTGCAACAGCAAGGCCAGGGCCGCGTGGTGCCGGACAGCTTTACCCACGGCACCTCCGAACAGCGCTACACCTGGTTCAAACAGGGTTTTGACAGCGGCGATCCAAACACCTGCAATACCTTCGCCTCGCGTTAAAACTGCCGGCATGCCGGTGGCGGTACGGGCAATGATCCCCGTCGTCTGACGAACCCGTCGGCGGGGGCGTAACTGCCGTCACCGTGATGCAATATCCCTTTGCCGGATGCGCTGACGGCGACGCGTTCGCCGAGCTTGCTGAATGCGGGGCTGGAAAAATGATGTTACAGACAACGCAACGGTTGATGCAGCAACAGGGTATCCGTCGACTGCTGGTAGTGAGCGGCGACGCGCCGTGGTGCCGACAGCAGGCGCAACAGCTGGTGGCCAGCCTGCCAGGAGATTGGCCGTGGGTGGGTGATGACGCGCCGCACGGCATGGCGGCACTCTCTGGCGGTGCGGTACGCGCTCTGCTCGGGCAAGAGCGGCTGCATGCGGTGTTTGATGCCGCCAATGGACTGGACGTCGAGGCGCTGGCGCAGCTCGCCGGCGTATTGCAGGCTGGCAGCTGGTTAATCTTGCTGACGCCGCCATCGAGCCTGTGGCCGCAGCGGACGGATGCCGACAGCCTGCGCTGGAGCGATTGCCCACAACCTATTGCCACGCCGAACTTTATTCATCACCTGCAACAGCAACTGGCGGCCGACGCCGAAGTCAGCCACTGGCGACAGGGGCACTCACCGCAGTTTGCCGCGCTACCGCCGCGAGCGGTCTGGCAGGCGCCGGACGGCGCACCAACCGCCGAACAGCAGACGCTGCTGGCGCAATTACTCGCCGCCGAGGCCGGCATCTGGGTGCTGACTGCGCCACGCGGCCGCGGCAAATCCACGCTGGCCGGTATGCTGGTCGCGCATTCACCGCTCAATTGCTGGATCACCGGCCCCAGCCGAGCCGCCACCGAGGTCGCCAGCCACTGGGCGCAGGGGCAGGCGCAGTTCTGGGCGCCGGATGCCCTGTTGGCGCACTGTCGCGAACAGGGGGCGCCGCACGTCGATTGGTTGCTGGTGGATGAAGCGGCGGCGATCCCCGGCCCGCTGTTGCAACAGTTGGTCAGTTATTTCCCACGTGTGTTGTTAACCACTACCGTTCAGGGCTACGAGGGCACCGGGCGTGGCTTTTTGCTGAAGTTCTGCGCGTCTCTGCCGCAATGGCAAGCGCTGACGCTCAGCCAGCCGATGCGTTGGGCGGCAGGCGATCCGCTGGAGCGACTGATTGATAACGCCTTGCTGTTTCACGAACTGCCGGCCTGGTCAGCGCCGGAGCACACGCCGGTTTTACGCATGTTGGATCAGCCGCAGCTGTGTGCCGATGCGCGATTGCTACGCCGTTTTTACGCGCTGCTCAGCAGTGCGCATTATCGAACCTCGCCGCTCGATCTGCGTCGATTGATGGACGCGCCAGGGATGCATTTCAGCGCGGCATTGTTGGCAGATGAGGTGGTGGGGGCGCTGTGGCTAGTGGACGAAGGCGGTTCGAGCAGTGCGCTGGCACACGATGTGTGGGCCGGACGACGACGGCCGCGCGGTAATCTGGTGGCGCAATCACTGGCGGCGCACAGCGGCCAGTGGTGGGCGCCGACGCTGCGCGCCCGCCGCATCAGCCGCATTGCGGTACTGCCCGAACTGCGGCGGCAGGGCATCGCGCGCCAGCTGATTGAACAGCAGCGCCAGCAGGCGCAGGGACTGGATTATCTCTCCGTCAGTTTTGGCTATACCGAGCCACTGTGGCGTTTCTGGCGCGCCTGCGGCTTCGAGCTGGTACGCATCGGCAGCCAGCGCGAGGCCAGCAGCGGCTGCTACAGCGCGATGGCGCTACTGCCACTCAGCGAGCAGGGCGAAGCGCTGTGCCATGCGGCTCACAAGCATTTAACTCGTGACTGGCGCTGGCTGCGGCAGCGCATCGATCTGGCTCTGGACATACCCGGTGACGACGGCGACCCGTTGCTTGACGAAGCCGACTGGCGCGAACTGGCGGGTTTTGCCTTCGCCCACCGTCCGTTAGAGGCCAGCCTGGGCGCCTTGCAGCGTTTATTGCTGGCCAGTTGTCTGCCATTGCCGGCGCTGCGTATGCATCTGCAACGGCAACTGACGGTGGCACAATGCGTGGCACAGGCCGGCGTCAGCGGTCAGAAGGCGTTGCTGCGCCAATGGCGGCAGGAAGCCGGGCAAGGGCTTGAGCATCTGCAGCCGCAGCATTGCCGCCAATGGCGCGATTGGGCGCAGACCTCTCCCGCCGAGTCATTGCAATAAATGGAAAGAGTTGTTCAATAAAACCCGATTTTCCCGTTCTCTGTACGGCGTATAGTAATGACAGGTGCCGGGTCAGCCCGGCGTATTCGCGCAACCAGGGAGTCTGTAATGAAACACGCACATTTCGTTGTCCAAAGCCCTGCAACGCCGGCTGAGCAATTATTTTTGCTGTTTCATGGCGTGGGCGATAATCCGGTTGCGATGGGCGAGATCGGCAGCTATTTTGCCAAATCGTTTCCCAACGCGCTGGTAGTGAGCATCGGTGGACCACAGCCGTTTGGCAACGGTTCCGGTCGCCAGTGGTTTTCCGTGCAGGACATCACGGAAGAAAACCGCGTCGCACGCATTGCGCAGGTGATGCCGAATTTTGTTCAAACGGTGCGCTATTGGCAGCAACAGAGCGGCATCGGTCATGCGGGCACCGCGCTGGTCGGGTTTTCGCAGGGGGCTATCATGGCGCTGGAGGCGTTGAAAGTCGAGGCGCAGCTGGCAGGACGCGTGGTGGCGTTCAGCGGGCGTTTTGCGCGTCTGCCTGAAGGGGATTTTGGCGACAGCGTGGTGCATTTGATTCACGGCCAGGATGACGCGACCATCGCCGTCGGGCATGCACAGGCCGCGGCTGAACGTATGCAGGCTAACGGCGTGGATTTCACGCTGGACGTAGAGCCGGGCGTCGGCCACGGTATCAATCAGGGTATGATGGACAACGCGTTGGAGCGTTTGCACTTCTACGTGCCGCAGCGCTATTGGGATGAAGCGCTGTTGGGTCGGCGCGGCGATCTGATTGCCTTTAAATAAACCTCAGGGCGCATAATGCGCCCTGAGACTATTTCTTTTTCTTTGGCCAGTCGTCTTCGTCATCCCACTGCGCATTATTATCGCGGTGCGGCGGCAATTCCGGCTTGTCGGCCAGGTATTTCTTTACGTCAACGCGACGCAATTCCTTAATCCCGCTGACAATCATGCCAACCAGAATCAGCAAGATAATCCACCAGTAATCCGCTAACCATTCCATACTTACACCTTTCCTTCAGGGGAGATAAAACGCGAAAAAATCGCCGGTAAATGGCGTTCAAGCCATTCAGCACCGGCAACCTCCCTATCTTGCCAGGCCGCCAACAGCAGCGCCGGCGTCAGCAGATGTTCGGCTTCCTGTGCCAGCGGTCGATAGCTTAAATGCCAGGGTTCCACCGCAACGCCGTCACCGTCTTCGGTGAACGGGCGATAAAAACCGAACTCGGCCATATGCGCGCTCAGCCATTGATTAAGCCGATGAAAATAGCCGCCTTGTTCATATTCCCACGGTTCCAGCTGGAGTTTTTTTCCCGGCGGCAACAGCGTCGGATCGTATACGTCCAGATCGCTGCCCCAGTGGTGGCGGCTGGCACCCGGCAATGCCGACCAGCGTAAAATCGCTTCACAGCGCTCGGCGGGCGACAGGGGAGCGACGCTGATCGGTTGGCTATTCCTATCTAATACTGGGCGCTCGCCGCAATATTTGCCATTCCAGATCGCCAGTTGCCGATCGAAGTCACGAAAGGTGCTGGCCGGCTGCAAGTCAAAACCGGCCCGTTGCGCGGCCTGCTGCATGGCCACAAACGCCGTGACCGCCTGCGGTTGCAGACGGTGATTGCCGACCAGCGGCGCCAGGTGCGCGGTTGAACGGCCGGTAAGCATCTCGGCGGTGATCATGCGACCAGTTGCTCCATAATGCGTTGATACATCCGGCTCAGCAGTTGCAGATCGGCAGCGTTGACGCATTCATTGACTTTATGAATAGTGGCGTTGACTGGCCCCAGTTCTACCACCTGTGCGCCCATCTGGGCGATAAAGCGCCCGTCGGACGTGCCACCGGTGGTCAGCAACTGCGGCGTGAGCTCCGCGTAGTGTTCAACCGCGTTGACGACCGCATCTACCAACGCACCGCGTGGCGTCAAGAATGGTTGGCCGGACAGCCGCCAGTCGATGCTGTAGTTCAACTGATGCCGTTCCAGCAACTCTTCCACTCGCTGTTTGATCAGCGTATCGGTCAGTTCGGTGCTGAAGCGGAAGTTAAACTGCACGAACAGTTCGCCGGGAATCACGTTGTTGCTGCCGGTACCGGCCTGCACGTTGGCAATCTGCATGCTGGTCGGCGGGAAGAATTCGTTGCCGCGATCCCACTCGGTCGCCACCAGTTCGTTCAGTGCCGGCATGGCGCGGTGCACCGGGTTGTCGGCCAGATGCGGGTAGGCGACGTGGCCCTGAATGCCATGGATATGCAAATTGGCGGTGATCGAACCGCGACGGCCGTTCTTCACCACATCGCCGACGCGATCGGTGCTGGAAGGCTCGCCCACCAGGCAATAATCCAGGCGTTCGTTGCGCGCCATCAGCGCTTCCACCACTTTGACGGTACCGTGCGTGGCGCTGGCTTCCTCATCGGAGGTAATCAGAAACGCCAACCGGCCCTGGTGATTAGGGTGAGCGGCGACAAAGCGTTCCGCTGCCACTACCATTGCCGCCAGCGAACCTTTCATGTCTGCCGCGCCGCGGCCATACAGCATGCCGTCGCGGATGGTCGGTTCAAATGGCGGGTTGTCCCAGCGTTTTTCATCGCCGCTTGGCACCACATCGGTATGGCCGGCGAACGCCAGCGTTTGGCCTTCGCCGCGCCAGGCCCAGAAGTTTTGCGTGTCTTCAATGTCCATCGGTTCGATGGTGAAGCCGATGGCCTTGAGGCGTTCAATCATGATGGCCTGGCAACCTTCGTCGTGCGGGCTCAGAGAAGGGCGCTTGATCAGCTGTTGCGCCAGTTCGATTACGGGGCAAATCATGCGCTTACCTCGGAAATGAATTGCTGATAGCCGTCGGCGCTAAAGCCGAGCAGGGCGTGGCCACGACCGTCGTCGAGCAGCGGACGCTTGATGATCGCCGGTTGGGCCAGCATCAGCGCAATCGCCGCGTCGGCGTTGTCGCAGGCGTTGCGTTCGGCCTCGTCCAGCTTGCGCCAGGTGGTGCCGCGAGTATTCAGCAGCGGCTGCCAGCCCAGTTGTTCGACAAAACCGCGCAGTTGCCCTTCGTTCAGCCCGTCTGCCCGGTAGTCATGAAATTGATAGGCCACGCCCTGTTCTTCCAGCCAGCGACGCGCTTTTTTGATGGTGTCACAATTTTTGATGCCGTACATGGTCAACGTCATGGAGTTAAAACCTTTTCTGCCACGAAACACCGAGGGTTAACCGGTGGTAAACCGCCTGCGGCGGCGTAATGAGAGTCAGCGTTCAGCATGCCGAAAAACGGCGATGAGTTCCACCGTACAATGGTCCTAAAGCGCGGGATGGGCGAAAAAAACGCGCATCCCGCCCAATGGATCACCGGGTCAGGCGTTCGCCACACAAGCTCGCTATTTCAGCAGCCGCCGGATGGGTCGCCGGGGAAGGCGTGATCGTTCATCGCACGGCAATCATTGACCCCATTGACGCAGTTTATATGCCAGGTTCCTTTTGACCATTAACCACTCATGATCGACGATTGAGAACACCACCGTATCACGGTAGCTGCCATCCGCGTTGCGTTGATGATTGCGCAGCACGCCGTCTTGCTTGGCACCGAGACGGGCAATGGCCGCCCGTGAAACATGATTGTGCCAGTGGGTACGGAACTCGACGGCAATCACTGCCAGTTGTTCGAATGCATGACGCAGCAGCAGCCATTTGCATTCGGTATTGACGACGGTTTTCTGGTAGCGCCTGGCATACCAGGTGTAGCCGATTTCGACGCGGCGATTTTGCGTATCGGCGTGGCAAAGGCGCGTCGTACCGATGATCTGCTGGCTGTCGTTATGTACCACGACAAACGGAAGTCCCTGCCCTATGGCTTGCTCATTCAGCGCCGTCGCGACGTATTCTGCTACCGTGTCTTCATTGGGAACCGAGGTAAACCAAAGCTCCCACAGCTTGCCGTCGGCGGCGGCGGTCAACAGGTCTGCGGTGTGTTCATTACGCAGCGGCAGCAGGCTGACGGTGTTACCCACCAGGGTGGTTTCATTGAGCCACGGCGTGTGCGGCATGGGTTAACCTCTCTTTACGCTAATCTCGCGTGACGGTTCAGCGCACATAGCCGCTGTTTTGCAGACGGGTCAGGGTGGCGCCTTCAGCGAATACCATGCCGGTGGTCAGGTCGTGGAAACCGTATCTTTTGTAGAACGCCAGCTTGTCCGGTACCGAATAGATGAATATTTTGCCCAGCGGAGCCAGATCTTCCATGATGCGATCCATCAACTGTCGGCCGTAGCCGCGCCCTTGAAAGTCGGGGTGAATGGCGACGTCGGCCAGATAGGCGACGGAAATGCGATCGCTGATGGCATGGGCGGTCGCGATCAGCTCGCCGTCCAGGTAGCCCCAATAGCAGAACTGGTTGTTGCCGTAGATCTGTTCAGTGAGCAGCGGATCGCGCTTGCCCAGCCCGGCGGCCTCCAGCAGCTCGGCCAGCCGTTGCCAGTCAACCGCGTAGCGGCGTTGATCGGTGACAATCTCCATGCTTTCTCCTTAGCCGATGCGATCGAGATCGGCAGCGTATTGGCGGATCGCCCGTTGATAGCTGCTGATATCGCGATGTGTAGAGGTCTCTGCCAGCAGTAGCAACAGGTCGGCCACCGCCTGTTTGGTTTCGCCCAGGTTGTACAGCGTCATCGCGCGGAACAGGGTGATCTCTTTGGCCTGCGGGAATTCTGCCAGCCCGTGGTCAAAGCTGGCCAATGACTGCTGATACTGCCCCAGCGCGCGGTAGGTACTGCCCAGCCCGAGCCAGGCCTCCTGGCGCTGTTGTGCCGGCAAGTCACGGGCCAGCGCCGCCAGATAGCAAGGGATCGCCTGTTGCTCCAGGCCTTGGCTATCATACAGACAGGCCAGTTGATAATGCAGCGCCGCATCTTCCGGCTGCCGTTGCAACTGCTGTATGGCCAGCTCGGTCGCTTCCTGATAGCGGCCAAGCGCTTTCAACTGCTCGATGTTTAACGTTGCAGGCATAACGACGGTACCTTAGTGTCAATAGGGCGCTTTGGGCACGCTACTACGGAAAAATTGACGGCACAAGGCAAACACGTGCTGGCTTGAATGGGTGAATAATCCGAAAGTGTGCGCTAACCCCGGTTTCATTGGCTGGCATCGTTCCCGAAAAGCTTCACTTGGTCAAAAAACAGGCGTAGAATTCGCAGCGTCAAATAAGTGAGGTTGTAAAGTTTATGGTAGATCGTGAGTTGGGAAACTGGAAAGATTTCATCGACGAAATGTTGGGCAACTGACAATTAACAACAAGGCTGGTTGAATTGTTTAGTCTTGAAACCCTCTGGGAGCATCCTGCGGATGGTTCTCGATAAAAAGCAGCATCGGTATGCCGACGCTGCTTTTTTTACGTCTATTCTCCGGTTTTTTCCACCAGCGGCGGCACCGTTTGCCGACCGGGGAAGCGCCGCCGCACCAGCACAAAGAACAGTGGCACAAAGAAGATCGCCAACAGCGTGGCAGAGATCATCCCCCCCATGACGCCGGTACCGACGGCATGCTGGCTGCCGGAGCCGGCACCCTGGCTGATGGTCATCGGCAGTACGCCAAAGATGAATGCCAGCGAGGTCATCAGAATCGGCCGCAGGCGCATACGTGCGGCCTCCAGCGTCGCCGCCGTCAGATCCTGGCCTTTTTGATTCAGTTCGTTGGCAAACTCGACGATCAAAATGGCATTCTTGGCTGACAGCCCGATAATGGTCAGCAGGCCAACCTGGAAGTAAACGTCGTTTTCCAGCCCGCGCAGCCAGGTGGCGGCCACGGCGCCAATCACCCCCAACGGCACCACCAGCATCACCGAGAACGGGATTGACCAGCTTTCATATAACGCCGCCAGACACAGGAACACCACCAGTAGCGAAATGGCATACAGCGCCGGCGCCTGTGAACCGGACAGGCGTTCCTGGTATGACATGGCGGTCCACTCCAGCCCAAAGCCGTTCGGCAACTGGCTGACCAGGCGTTCCATTTCGTTCATTGCGGTACCGCTGCTGACGCCGTCGGCCGCTTCGCCGACAATTTCTACCGCCGAGCTGCCGTTATAGCGTTCCAGACGCGGCGAGCCGTATTCCCAGCGGCTGGTGGCGAAGGCGGAAAACGGCACCATGCCGCCGTTGCCATTGCGCACGTACCATTTGTCGATATCCCCCGGCAGCATGCGGAACGGCGCTGCCGCCTGCACGTAAACCTTTTTTACCCGGCCGCGATCGACAAAGTCATTGACGTAGGTCGAGCCCCAGGCGGTCGACAGGGTGTTGTTGATATCGTCGATGCTGACGCCCAGCGCCTGCGCCTTGCGCTGATCGATATCGATTTGCAACTGCGGGCTGTCATCCAGGCCGTTGTGGCGCACCCGCGACAGCAGTGGACTTGCTGCCGCCAGTTGCAACAGTTGATCGCGCGCCGCCATCAGCTTGCTGTGGCCCAGCCCGCCATGATCTTCCAACTCCATATCGAAGCCGGACGAACTGCCCATGCCGCTGATCGCCGGTGGACTGCTGGCGATCACCCGTGCTTCGTTGATGTTGGCGAACGCTTTGGTGGCACGAGCAATAATATCAAACGACGATTCGCCGGAACCGCGCTCGTCCCAATCCTTCAAGCGTACGTACATGCGCGCTACATTCTGGCCATTCCCGCCCGGACCCGCGCCGATGGTAGCGAACACCGACAGCACGTCCCGTTGCTCTTTGGTCAGCAGATAGTGTTCCACTTTTTCCACCACCTTGGCGGTCTGCTGCAAAGTCGAACCCGCAGGCAGTTGCACCTGCACGGTGAACACACCGCGGTCTTCCAGCGGCAGGAACGAGGTCGGCAATTTCAGGAACAGCAACGCCAGCCCGCCGAGCAGCAGCAGGTAAATGAGCATATAGCGTACGCTGTGGTGCAACACCCGCGCCACGCCGCGCTCATAGCGCATGGCGCTGCGGTTGAACATGCGGTTGAACCAGCCGAAGAAGCCGCGCTTGCCGTGATGATGCCCTTTGGCAACCGGCTTGAGCAGCGTGGCGCACAGGGCAGGGGTGAGGATCATCGCCACCAGTACCGACAGCACCATGGAAGAGACGATGGTGATGGAAAACTGGCGGTAGATGGCGCCGGTGGTGCCGCCAAAGAACGCCATTGGAATAAACACCGCCGACAGCACCATGGCTATGCCCACCAGCGCCCCCTGGATCTGGCCCATGGATTTTCGGGTGGCTTCACGCGGCGGCAGACCTTCTTCGCTCATCACGCGTTCGACGTTTTCCACCACCACGATGGCATCATCCACCAACAGGCCGATGGCCAGTACCATGGCGAACATGGTGAGGGTGTTGATGCTGAATCCGCAGGCCGAGAGAATGGCGAAGGTGCCGAGCAGCACCACAGGTACGGCAATGGTCGGGATCAGCGTCGCGCGGAAGTTCTGCAAGAACAGGTACATCACCAGGAACACCAGCACAATCGCTTCCAGCAGGGTTTTCACTACGTCCTGGATCGAGGCTTTGACAAACGGCGTGGTTTCATAGGCTACCTTGGCTTCCAGCCCACGCGGAAAATACTGCGACAGCTCGTTGATTTTGGCCTTCACCAGTTCATCGGTCTGCAGTTCATTGGCGCCGGAGGCCAGTTTGATATTCATCCCCGCGGCTGGCATGCCGTTATAGCGGCTGAGGTAATCGTAGTTTTCTCCGCCCAGCTCAACGCTGGCGACGTCGCCGAGCGTCACCAGCGAACCGTCCTGATTGACCCTTAAGGCGATCTGGCGAAACTGTTCCGGCGTTTGCAATTGCGACTGGGCATTGATGGTGGCGTTCAGCGCCTGCTTGTCGATCGACGGCGTTCCGCCAAGCTGGCCGACCGCCACCTGCGCATTTTGCGACTGGATGGCGCTGACCACGTCCCCGGTGGTCAACTGGTAACTGTTGAGTTTGTTGGGATCGAGCCAGATACGCATGGCGTATTGCGAACCGTAAACGTCCATGCTGCCGACGCCGTTGATACGGCTGAGCGGATCTTGCAGGTTGGAGACGATGTAATCGGCGATATCCTGTTTGTCCATGCTGCCGTCGGTGGAGACGAATGCCACCATCATCAGGGTGGTGTCGCCAGATTTTGATACCGTCACCCCTTGCTGCTGCACCGCCTGCGGCAAGCGTTTTATCGCCGCCTGCAGCTGGTTCTGCACCTGTTGCATTGCTTCGTTCGGATCGGTGCCGGCGTCAAAGGTTAGCGTGACCGTGGCACGGCCGGTATTGGTACTTTGCGACGACATATACATCATGTTGTCGAGGCCGGTCATGTTTTGTTCGATGATTTGCGTAACGGTATTTTCGAGCGTTTGCGCTGAAGCACCCGGATAGTTCGCGCTGATACGCACGTTTGGCGGCGCCAGATTGGGATATTGTTCAACCGGTAGCGAAAAAATCGCCAATGCGCCGGTGAGGCAAAGAATAATTGCCAGCACCCAGGCAAAAATCGGGCGATCAATAAAAAAATTGGCCATGTAGCGCGAACCTCGTGGTGTCTTGTTCTATCTTTAATTACGCATTAACGTTGCGTTATTGGCGGTTGGGAAGGATTCCGACGCTAATGCACTTTACTCGTGAAGCGCAGATAAAGCGTGGAGAAAAAAAGGAGATAATGTAAATAACGGTAGCCTATGCCCGCGCCGGCGGCGAGTTTTGCCAAACAAACGCCATGACAACCTCTAATCAGCGTTTGTTAACTAAACCGGCATTAATCTGACGTTGGAGTAAGGAATGGAAATAAACCCGGTATTTGCCCGCCGCCTGTATTTATGCTGGCTGATCAGCCACAGCGAGCGGCCGAATGTGCCACGGCTGATGGAGCTGACCGGCTGGCCGCGTCGCACCTTGCAGGACGTGCTGAAGGCGTTGCCTGGCTTGGGGGTGGAATTGCAGTTCATACAGCAGGGGGTACGCAATAACGACGGTTATTATCAATTGGACAGTTGGGGGCCACTCAGCAAAAGCTGGGTTTATCAGCATCATCAGGCGCTGCTGGGCGCGATAGCATAAAGCTCCCCGACGTGCCGGGGAGCGGTTTATTGGCTCTTGTGTTCCAGATACATCACCGTGGCGGCCACGCGCGAGCGCACGTCCAGCTTGCGCAGCATATTGCGAATATGCACCTTTACCGTTTCTTCCGAAATGTGCAATTGCACTGCGACCTGTTTGTTTGACATGCCGCGAGCCACTTCCTGCAACACATCCAGTTCCCGTTCGGTAAGATCGGCAAACGGATCGTGCTGCTCGCTGCGGGAAGAAAGGTAATCCGCCACCGCATCACTGATCACGTTCTCGCCCTCGGCGGCCAGTCGAATCGAGGTCAGTAACTGTTCCGGCTCGCTGTCCTTCAACAGATACCCGTCGGCGCCGGCGTCGATCAGGGCATAGACATCGTTGCGTGCGTCTGACACGGTCAGCACGATGATGCGCGCATCCACGCCGTCGTGACGCATGGCTTTCAGGGTATCGAGGCCGGAAAGACCTTTCATGTTCAGATCCAGCAAAATGACGTCGGGGGTGTGCTGCGCGGCCAATGCGATGGCGTCGTTGCCATTGCTGGCTTCGGCTATCACGGTAAATAGCGGATCCAGCCCCAGCAACTGTTTGATGCCGCGCCGCATCAGCGGGTGGTCGTCGACGATCATCACTTGGTAGTGCTTCATCATGAAAAGTGCTCCCTGTAGCGAGTAAAGCCACTCGAACACGGGTTAAACGAGTGGAACTGACTCTTTTAAAATAGTGGCAATTGGCGCGATGGCGCGAACTGCCGTAACGAAGGGGTACACCCGTTGTTTATTTTATGGTGGAAACGTCAGACAGACGTCGGTACCGCCCTGTTCTCTACGTGTTATGTGTAACTTCCCCCCCAGGCGCGTGGCGCGCTCGCTCATGATCGACAGGCCATAGTGTCCTTCCGGCTCGTCCAGACTGTCGATGCCGCAACCGTCATCACTGATGCAGATATGGTTGTCGCCGTTGTCGGCCACGCCGCAGCGAATGACGATCTCCTGCGCGTCGGCGTGCTTGATGGCGTTGAGCACCGCTTCGCGCACGATCTGCAGCGCATGAACCTGCTGCTGGGCATTCAACGCCTGCGAGGAAAGTCGACAGTGTAACCGAATCCGGGCGCCGGTCAGAATTTTTAATGGCGCCAGCAATTGTTGCAAGGCGGTGTTTAAATCCGCTTCCTGAATGCTTAGCCGGAAAGTGGCCAACAGCTCGCGCAACTGGCGATAGGCGTCCGCCAGCGCACGCTCGAAGTCGGCGATGATCGCCTGCGCCTGTGGCGAACCGTCCGCCAGTGTGCGTTTGAGCAGCGTCATCTGGATGCGTAAAAAGGTCAGCGCCTGTGCCAGTGAATCATGCAGTTCTCGGGCAATGGTGGCCCGCTCTTCCATCAGCAGCAATTGCACGTGCTGCTTTTGCGCACGGTTGAAGTATAGGCCGCGGCCGAGCATGTTGGCCACGCTTTGCATCAGATGCGGGTTTGGCGTCAGCCTGTGGGTCTGCCAGCTCAACTGCCCCAGCGGACGCTCTTCCTGCATGATGGTCAGCCGCTGCCACGGCTGGTCGGCCAGCGCCTCGCCGCTGCCGAGCCGCCACTGGCTGAGGTTGTCTTGCACATTGAGTTCAATGCAGGGCAACTGTTCGCTGTGACGCACGATGTGCAATACCTCTTCAAACGCCTGTTGATCGATTTGCCCGACGCTCAGCGCCTGTGAACAGCTGTACATCACTTCCAGCGTTTTATTGGCCTGTTGCAGGCGCTCGGTTTTTTCCTGCACCTTCTGCTCCAGCGACTGGTAGAGCCGGGACAGGTCGCTGGACATGGCGGTAAAGGTGGTCGACAGAACCCCCAGTTCGTTCGGCAATGCCACGTCAAGTGGCGGATGGTTGAAGTCCCGCTGCTGCACGCGCTGGCTGGCGGCGACCAGCTGTTTCAACGGCGCCACCACCTGGCGACGCATAAAGCGGATGCAGAACAGCACCAGGCCGATAATGGCGATATAGCCCACCACGCTGATGGTGGCGACGATCGCCAGCTTGAGTTCCGAGTAACGCTGCAACGCCAGCACAAACCGGTCGATCTGGCTGACGTAGCTGGCGACATTGTCCTGATAGTGTTGCGTTTGTCCGTTGTGAATTTGCTGTTCCAGCCGCTGCCACGCCTGCAGCAGAGTGAGGTATTTCTCGCGTACCTCCTGCGGCACGTAGAACCGGTCCAGTTTCTGTAATGCCGGTGCCTGCAGGGTGTGCTGATATGCCGCCAGATGCTGTTCCAGCGCGGCGTTATGTTGCGCCAGATCGTAAGCCAGGCGGTAACTTTGCATGCGCAGCGAACCGGCGATATTGACCGCTTCGGCGTCGCGCAGGCTATCGGCAACGGTGGTCAGCGCCAGGCCGGTAGAGAGTACCGACAGCACCACAATGCAGATCAGCGCCTTGGCCAGGCTACTGGTTACTGAACGTTTAACGAGCAAAACGGCGTCCTTCTAGGGTAGCGGCAGATGTGGCGATGCCATTCGAAGACAAAATCGGCGCTTTTGCAACACAAATACGCCGGCGTGGCGACGGGCTGATTTCAGGCGCTGATTGTCTATCGTTATATACATTACGTAATAGCGCTGCGGCGGAAAAATTGGCATCGAATGACCCTACAGACGATAAGAGTTTGATCTGGCGCAAGCTACCCCCCGATTTACCCCTTTAGGGTAAACGTTATTTATATAGGTCATTGAAATAAAAATAATTGATCTAGTCAATGTTCGCTCGTTGGCCACATCGACCACGATGCCCTGTTATGCAGGGCTTTTTGCTACGCTGGTCAGTAGGGATGGAATGACTTATAAATACCCCTTTCCCAGGGATCTAATGGAGTAACACGGTGGCAGGAATTTATCTTCCAAGCCCGGACGAGATCGGCAAATTTTACACCTTCCAGTCACGGCTTCCCGAAGGTGATTATTTTGAGTTTGCACCGCGTAATCGTCCGCTAAATTCCCAACCGATTCTAGATGACCAAACGGGTATGTGTATTGGCTACTCTGTTACCCAGGCGCCCGGCTTGTGGCGAATTTATGACGCTGATGGCACGTTTGTTCGCCTGGAAGAAGCTCCTTTAGAAAGTCCGCTCATCGACCCTACCGATTTTGCACTGATAGCGTTTGGCGTGCTCCGCATACTTCGCACGGGGCGGACACTGTTTGAGGTGGGTACACGTGCCGCTGTCTCTGTAAAGCTCAGCAATGCAACGATGAGTTTTCTGCGCGGGCGTCTAAAAATAGGGCTTTCGGCTCGTAACCTTAAGGTTACGGAAAGGGTCGCTCAACGAATGCGGGATCCGGGACGTTATGTGCCTTTGCAAATTCAGGAAAAAGCCATCCGATATGGCGTGAGGAGTGCCGATCCCCAAGGTGTTGCAGGTCAGTTTGTTTACCGCGCCGAAATGAGCAGATTAGTAAAACGCACAGTGGGTAATCAGATTCAATATGTACGCACGCGTTATAAACTGCATGTTTTGGTCAGAGAAAAGGATTGGACCATCACGCATTTTCATTACGACAACTTTCTCTGAGAAAAGTGATTATGTTTGAGATAAAAGCAGGCGAGTCCCTATTCAGGTTCACGTTCGTTGAAAGATTGGAAGAAATTGAAGACAGAAATCAGGACTTGATCATCTGCTGGCTGGAAGTGCAAGGCTCTGGCATGAGTTTGCAATGCGAATGCGAATTGACACTATTCGATATCATGACGCTGCGCGATCGGTTAGAGCATTTCTATCAATCTATATCCCAAGGGAAAACCCCAAAGCAAATTATATACTCTCCACGTGTCCCGAATTTTAGTTGTGAAATTACCCAGGCTGCAGATGTTGATGCCATAGGTTTCAACTTCAAAGTTTGCCCCAGCATGCTAACTCTGTGGACTATGCAAGGGGGAATGCTCATCGATCAGAGCTACTTCCCGGGACTTATTGCTGGCTTAAATGACATCCTTAGCAATTGATGGAAATTCGTAGCCCCGTGATAATAAATGGGGCTTCTTTTTTACAATGGCAGGTTGAGCTGGTCACGTCCATAGTGGGAGGTTGGGAAGGCGTCTTGCAGGATAAAGTCGGGCGGTAACTCTTCTTCGCGCGAGCCGCGCTTCGTTACCAGTTTTTCAACGCTGTTCAGCGTCGTAAATGTGATGCTGCATTCGAAATTCTGACACTGATGATATTGGCGTATCGTCATTTCCCTGAGGCGGCGACTGGTGCGGGTACGGGCCGTGACACCGCAGATCGGGTGACCTTTTTCTTCTTTCCAAACTCCAGATCCAACCAGCAGGTACACACACCCGTATAGGCGTCACGGTCTGCAATGCGGAACGAATGTCGATCACCGCTACTGTGGGAGATGGCGAAGGAAGGGAGCGCCTTACGGCAGTGGAATAATGTTCACGTATTGACCACAGCAAAGCGGCCTGAAGCGTTTATTAACTGCTTTCTGGTCGCTAAGTAATTGATAATTTTTATTTAGTCCTTGCTTGACCTAGCGCAAAGAACCTACCTATTTACCCCTTTAGGGTGATTATCTACTCCTAAGGTTACGACCTATTTTAGCTGTGCCCACAGCGGTGAAAGACCGATTAAAACAACAAAAAGGCGATTAAATCGCCATTGGATTTGCACACAGCAATGTCAAGGATAAATAGCATGGCCGAATTGTCGCGGCGCAAACTGCTCAGTGGACAATGGCGTCACCCCTCAACGGCGATCCGTCCTCCGTGGTCGCTGGCTGAACCTCGTTTTATCGCCGGTTGCAGCCGTTGCCAGGCGTGCATTAACGCCTGTGAGACCGGCGTGCTGCGTGTCGGCAGCGGCGGGTACCCGGAAATTGACTTCACCCTGGCGGAATGCACCTTCTGCGGCGATTGCGCCAGCGCGTGCGACGCCGCGCTGTTTCATCCGCTCAATACCCCCCCGTGGCGGCTGCACGCCGTGGTTGATGCCGGCTGTCTGGCCTTGCATGGAGTGGAGTGCCGCAGCTGTCAGGACAGCTGTGAACCGCGGGCGATTCGCTTTCGGCCGCGCCTGGGCGGCGTGGCCCATCCCACGCTAAACGCTATCGCCTGCAACGGCTGTGGCGCCTGCGTTGCAGGCTGCCCAACGGCCGCAATCAGCTTAACCCGGAGTGAACACCATGAATAACCAATGGCACGTCAGCGGGCTGGTCGTACAGGCCCGGCCGGAAAAATTCCCACAGCTGTTGCCCAGGCTGCTGGCGATCCCGGATAGCGAAATTCCGGCGCAGGACCGGGCACAGGGCAAGCTGGTGGTGGTATTGCAGGCCGCGCACTCCAATGCGCTGCTGGAAAAAATCGAGTCGGTGCGCAATCTGGACGGCGTGCTGGCGGTGTCGCTGGTGTATCACCAGCAAGATGAGCAAGGTGAGGTAACGCCATGAAACTCAGTCGTCGAGACTTTATGAAGGCCAACGCGGCAGCGGCAGCCGCAGCGGCGGCCGGGCTGACCATACCGACGGTAGCGCAAGCCGTGGTTGGCAGCACGGAAGAGATCAAATGGGACAAGGCACCATGCCGCTTCTGCGGTACCGGCTGCGGCGTGCTGGTCGGTACGCAGAATGGCCGTATCGTTGCCTCGCAGGGCGATCCGGATGCGCCGGTCAACCGTGGTTTGAACTGCATCAAGGGGTATTTCCTGCCAAAAATCATGTACGGCAAGGATCGCCTGACGCAACCGATGCTGCGCATGAAAAATGGTCAGTACCATAAAGAAGGCGAGTTCACGCCGATCGGTTGGGATCGTGCCTTCGATATCATGGCCGAAAAGTTCAAGGCCGCCTTGCAGGAAAAAGGCCCGGAGGCGGTCGGCATGTTCGGTTCCGGCCAATGGACCATCTGGGAGGGCTACGCCGCCGCCAAGTTGTTCAAGGCGGGCTTGCGCTCCAACAACCTCGATCCGAATGCGCGTCACTGCATGGCGTCGGCGGTGGTGGGCTTTATGCGCACCTTTGGCATGGATGAACCGATGGGCTGCTACGACGATATCGAGCAGGCCGACGCCTTCGTGCTGTGGGGATCCAATATGGCGGAGATGCACCCGATCCTGTGGTCGCGCATCACTAATCGCCGTTTGAGCAATGACAAGGTCAACGTGTCGGTGTTGTCGACCTTTGAGCACCGCAGTTTCGAACTGGCGGACAACGCCATGGTGTTCACGCCGCAGACCGATCTGGCGATCATGAACTATATCGCCAACTATATTATCCAGCACGATGCGGTCGATCAGACATTCCTCAAGCAGCACGTCAACATTCGCAAGGGCGCTACCGACATCGGCTATGGCCTGCGCCCGACCCACCCGCTGGAAAAAGCCGCCAAAAACCCTGGCAGCGATGCCTCTGAGCCGATGAGCTTCGAGGACTACAAGGCGTTTGTCGCCGAGTACACGCTGGAAAAAACCGCGGAACTGAGCGGCGTGGCACCAGACCAGTTGGAAGCGCTGGCCAGACTGTACGCCGATCCTGACATCAAGGTGGTTTCCTACTGGACCATGGGGTTCAACCAGCATACCCGCGGCGTGTGGGCCAATAACCTGTGTTACAACCTGCACTTGCTGACCGGCAAGATTTCCCGACCGGGCTGCGGGCCGTTCTCGCTGACCGGCCAGCCGTCCGCGTGCGGTACCGCACGTGAGGTTGGCACTTTTGCCCACCGCCTGCCGGCCGATATGGTGGTCACCAATGAAAAGCATCGCCAGATCGCCGAACAAAAATGGCAATTGCCCGCCGGCACCATCCCGGCCAAGGTTGGACTGCATGCGGTAGCGCAGGATCGCGCGCTGAAAGATGGCACGCTCAACGCCTACTGGGTGATGTGCAACAACAATATGCAGGCCGGGCCGAACATCAATCAGGATCGTATGCCGGGCTGGCGCGATGCGCGCAATTTTGTGGTGGTGTCCGATCCGTATCCGACGGTCAGCGCACTGGCGGCGGATTTGATCCTGCCCACCGCCATGTGGGTCGAAAAAGAGGGCGCTTACGGCAATGCCGAACGCCGCACGCAATTCTGGCGTCAGCAGGTAACCGCGCCGGGAGAAGCAAAATCCGATCTGTGGCAGATGGTGGAGTTTGCCAAACGCTTCCAACTGGAAGAAGTCTGGCCGGAAGCGTTACTGGCGCAGAAACCGCAATATCGCGGCAAAACCTTGTATGACGTGCTGTTTGCCAATGGGGTGGTCAACCGGTTCAAACTGGCGGAGATCCCGCAGGATCAGTTGAACGACGAAGCGCGTGCGGTCGGCTTCTACATCCAGAAAGGCCTGTTTGAAGAGTACGCCGACTTTGGCCGCGGACACGGCCACGATCTGGCGGCCTTCGATATGTACCATCAGGCGCGCGGCCTGCGTTGGCCGGTGGTTGACGGCAAAGAAACCCTGTGGCGTTACCGCGAAGGCACCGATCCGTACGTCAAGACCGGCGAGTCGGTGCGTTTTTACGGCAAGCCGGACGGTAAGGCGGTGATTTTTGCCTTGCCGTATGAGCCAGCGGCGGAGAGCCCGGATCGTGAATACGATCTGTGGCTGTCTACCGGCCGGGTGCTGGAGCATTGGCACACCGGATCGATGACGCGTCGAGTGCCTGAACTGCATCGCGCATTCCCGGAAGCGGTGCTGTTCATTCATCCGCTGGACGCCAAGAGTCGCAATTTGCGCCGTGGGGATAAGGTAAAGGTGCTGTCGCGCCGTGGCGAAGTGGTGAGCATCGTCGAAACGCGTGGCCGTAACCGTCCGCCAAAGGGGCTGGTGTACATGCCGTTCTTTGACGCCGCCCAGTTAGTGAACAATCTGACTCTCGACGCTACCGATCCGCTGTCGAAGGAGACCGACTTTAAAAAATGCGCGGTCAAGCTGGTGAAGGTGTAGGAGCCGGCGATGAGCCAGCAACGAGACAAAACCCCGGCGCGGCGGCGCTTTCTGCGCGATGCCGCCCGCAGCGCAGCCGGCTTGGCCGGGATTGCGCTGGTGCTGGGGTTGCAGCAGAAACAGTCGCAGGCACGGGACGGTTTGGCCTTGCGTCCGCCGGGGGCGCTGGCCGATGGGGCATTCGACAGCGCCTGCATTCGCTGCGGCCAATGCGTGCAGGCCTGTCCGTATCACACGCTGAAACTGGCGACGCTGTTGTCGCCACGGGCGGCCGGTACGCCGTATTTTGTCGCGCGCGACGTGCCGTGCGAAATGTGCGAGGACATTCCCTGCGTGTTGGCATGCCCGAGCGGCGCGCTCGATCCGGCGCTGACGGATATCGACCACGCCCGTATGGGGCTGGCGGTGTTGCTCGACCACGAAAACTGCCTGAACTGGCAGGGTTTGCGCTGTGAAGTGTGCTATCGGGTTTGTCCGCAAATCGACCAGGCGATAACGCTGGAGATGCAGCGCAACCCGCGCACCGGCAAGCACGCGCTGTTTTTACCCACGGTGCACAGCGACGCCTGTACTGGCTGCGGCAAGTGCGAACAGGCATGCGTGTTGGAGCAGGCGGCTATCAAGGTACTGCCCCTGTCGTTGGCGCGCGGTCAGTTGGGTGAGCACTATCGCTGGGGCTGGCGTGAAAAACAGCGTGCCGGTCAGGCGTTGGTGCCGACCGACGGGCAGTTGCCGGCGCGTGGCATCAAGGAGGCGCAATAATGGCCAACCCTGTGGCAGAGGCCGGGCGCGAAGCGCGTCGACGCCATGGCTGGTGGCGCAGTCAGCGGTTTTTGCTACTGCGCCGCAGCAGCCAACTGCTGATTCTGCTGATGTTTCTATCCGGCCCGCTGTGGGGCGTCTGGATCCTGCGCGGCAATTACAGCGCCAGTCTGCTGCTGGACACCGTGCCGTTGACCGATCCGCTGATGCTGCTGCAAAGCCTGTTGACCGGCAACTGGCCCGCCTGGCTGGCCTGGGTGGGGGCGGCGGTGGTGCTGGTCTATGGCCTGATCGGTAACCGGGTGTTTTGCGGCTGGGTCTGTCCAGTCAATCCGCTAACCGATCTGGCCGCCTGGTTGCGACGGCGTCTGGGGCTGCGTCAATCGGCCAACCTGCCGCGTAATCTGCGCTACGGCATTTTGCTGGCGGTGTTGGCGGGCAGCGCAGTCAGCGGCACGCTGCTGTGGGAATGGATCAACCCGGTAGCGCTGATGGGACGCGGACTGATCCAGGGCGCATCACCCCAGGCAGCCGGTTGGCTCGCCGGGCTGTCGGCGGCGTTCGGCGCCGGCATTTGGCTGCTGTTGGCGCTGTTCCTGTTTGACCTGCTGGTGGTTGAGCACGGCTGGTGCGGCCACCTCTGTCCGATGGGCGCGCTGTACGGCGTCATCGGCAGCCAGGGCGTGCTGCGCGTCAGCGCCAGCGGGCGTGAAAACTGTACTCGCTGTATGGACTGCTTCCACGTTTGCCCAGAGCCACAAATCCTGCGCGAGCCGCTATTGATACAAAAGGGCACGCCACAGGTGGCCAGCGACGCCTGTATTGCCTGCGGGCGTTGCATCGACGTCTGCGCAGAAAACGTATTTGAAATCAACACCCAATTCCATTCTTCGGGAGCCAAAAAATGAAAAGCAATGTCCTGAGAAAGCGGTTGTCCTTGTGGGCTGCGCTGACGTCACTGGTTATCGCCGGCGTTGCGTTTGCCGCCGATAATGTCGATCTCAGCCAGTCGCCGGAGGTTGCCGCTACCGCCGAAGGCCAAATCAACATGCCGAAGCAGCAGGAACGGATGGCGCTGAACTACGTCAATCAGCCGCCAATGATCCCGCACAGCATCGACGGTTACCAGGTCAGCAAGAATACCAACCGTTGTCTGCAATGCCACGGCGTTGAGCATTATCGTACCACCGGCGCGCCGCGCATCAGCCCGACGCACTTTATGGACAGCGACGGCAAGGTGCGCGGCAACGTCGCGCCACGTCGTTATTTCTGCCTGCAATGCCATGTTCCGCAAACCGATGCGGCACCGATTGTCGGTAACACCTTTGAGCCTATGCCGGGCTTCGGCAAGTAAGCGGGGAAACGATGGCTGAACAACACACAGAGAAAAAACCGGGGCCGATTCGCCGTTTGTGGCGCTGGTGGCGTCGTCCGAGCCGCTTGGCGCTCGGTACCTTACTGCTGCTGGGCTTTGTCGCCGGGATTATCTTCTGGGGCGGTTTCAACACCGGCATGGAAGCGGCAAATACCGAACAGTTTTGCATCAGCTGCCATGAAATGCGTGAAAACGTCTACGAGGAATATATGGAGACGGTGCACTACAACAATCGTAGCGGGGTGCGTGCCACCTGTCCTGATTGCCATGTACCGCACGAGTGGGGGCCTAAAATGCTGCGTAAGCTCAAGGCCAGCAAGGAGTTGTACGCCAAGGCGTTTGGTTTGATCGACACGCCGCAGAAGTTTGAAAACCACCGTCTGGCGATGGCCACCAACGAATGGGCGCGCATGAAGGCCAACGATTCGCAGGAATGTCGTAACTGTCATAACTTCGACTATATGGATTTCACCGCACAGAAAACCGTGGCGGCAAAAATGCATGACAAGGCGATTACCGAAGGCAAGACCTGCATTGACTGCCATAAAGGCATTGCCCACAAGCTGCCGGATATGCGCGACGTAGCCAACGGTTTCTGAATCCCATCGGCGTCTGATGATCCCGCCGTGCCGCCAGGCCGGCGGGTTTTTTATTGCAAATTGACTGCGGCTGCGTTTTGCTATTGAGCAACAGGTCAGATGCATCACGAAACGGAAAAGGGTCAATGTCAGCGAAAATCGAGAATGTGAACAAAGAGCTACTGTCCGACAACTGGTACGTGCTCAATAAATATACTTTTGATTTAGAACGTAAAAATGGTGGTTTTGTCCGTCAGATGCGCGAAGTCTATGACCGCGGCAACGGCGCTACCATCCTGCTGTACAACCGGGACAAGGGCACGGTGGTACTGACCAACCAATTCAGGATGCCAACCTATGTCAACGGCAACCAAAGCGGTATGCTGCTGGAGGCCTGTGCCGGGCTGCTGGACGGCGATGCGCCGGAACAGTGCGCACGTCGGGAAGCGATAGAAGAAACCGGCTTTCAGGTTGGCGAGGTGAAGAAGATATTTGAAGCCTATATGTCGCCGGGCGGCGTCACCGAGCTGATCCATTTCTTTATTGCCGAATATGACGATAGCCAGCGCCATACCGGTGGCGGTGGGGTGGAAGACGAAGATATTGAAGTGGTGGAGTTGCCGTTTGACCAGGCGGTGGCGATGATTACCGATGGGCGCATCAAGGACGGCAAGACCATCATGCTGTTGCAGTATCTGCAGATCAATCGCCTATTGGCATAAAAAAACCCGGCACGTAGCCGGGTTTTCCATCACGCGGGGCGAGCCTGCTCGCCCGCCTGGCGGTTACTTCAACAACGCCCTGGCCTTCGCCACCACGTTGTCGACGGTGAAACCGAACGTCTT